>Ga0310691_10003787_pt1 | contig 17677 bp, 21 predicted proteins | sample 176DNAGHGlowgp2_FD_203887 | JGI IMG/M metagenome (GOLD analysis project Ga0310691, IMG submission 203887) | Sheep rumen microbial communities from Palmerston North, Manawatu-Wanganui, New Zealand - 1766 DNA GHGlow gp2 (v2) (version 2) | ecosystem: Host-associated > Mammals > Digestive system >...
AGTCAATACATTAGCACAACCAACCCCGCCCCATCAAACCCAACCAACTAAAACCAACCACCATCCAGAACCTGAATCGCCTCTCAGCTACGCTGATGTCAGTCGATGAAGGTGAGGGTAGCGGGACGTACTCCAGTACACCAGCTTAGAGAATAAACTTCAGAACATCAAACAGGCCACTGCTGAAAAACCACATGAATTACGTAATGATAACAAAGGGTATGTTAGATTAGATGTTTTGTTTGGTAAAGGTGGAAGTAAATCAATTAAGCCATATGAAGTTACTACATATGATGATTTTAGAACTCGTTCTGTTGTGGGCGATGGTCTTGAAGGACATGAGATGTGGCAACATTCAAATATGAAAAATAAAGGATATGCTACTACAAGACTTTCTACAGAGGCTTCAAGAAATAATCCAGTAATTGCTCTTCCGCATGAAGTTCATGTAGATGTTAATAGACAACAATATTTATTTGATGGAAAGAACCAAACTCCGTTTGAAAATATAATTAATAATGCAAATATCATGTATAATAACAATGATATACCAAATAAACAAGTTACAAAACAACTAATTGATGCTTTAAAGCATCTAGATGATATTGGAGGAGACTGATTATGAAGTATTATAAACAATTAATAGACGCTATTTGTATAGAAGATTTTTATAAAACAAACGAAATACTATTGGCAATATCTAAAGAAGATGATTCTATAGATTATGTGGATAAGCTACTACTTTTTATGGAAGATAATCCAGATATTGATTATGGTATGCCAGGACCAATTGTACACTATATGGAAAGATATTACTTGAATGGTTATGAAGATTTATTATATAAGTCTGTTATGAGAAAACCAACTATTCATACTCTATGGATGTTAAATAGAATAATTAATTCGCCTAAATTAGTTGATAAGAGTAAATATATTAATCTTTTGGTAAGCGTATCAAATAATCAAAACGAACCAGAAATGATAAGAAATGAAGCACTGTTTTATTTACAGTATCAGAATAATCAGGGGTTATAAATTTCAATGATAGTCAATACCTTAGCACCACCAACCCCTCTCATCAAAGCCAACAAAAGTAAATTCAACCACCATCCCGAACCTGAATCGCCTCTCAGCTACGCTGATGTCAGTCGATGAAGGTGAGGGTAGCGAGTTACGGTAGTAACGAGCAAGATATAGCGGTTTTAGCCCCTGCTGGGAACTTAGGTAAAACTGGATAATGAATCTTCAGTTTAGTTCGAATAAGCGGTCGATTTGACTACTATAAGTGTCCTAATGATATTTATGAAACCGAATTCGATTTGATAATTAATGAATCATTGAGTGACTTGACTTTGGTTTGCGAGTTTAAAGTAGTAAACGATATAATAATATCTAAAGTGATTACTGATATTCATGTGTTGTAGAAAAGAATGCTATTCGGTGGATAAAAAATATTTGTCAAGGGTGGAAGTACCTGCCGCTACTGTGGCTGATGTGAATAACTGTATAGCATTTGATATTGAAAATGGGGAACAATAATTATTACATGAAGCTAAAGGTACTTGTATTTTATGTCATTAAGAAAAGAGGTTTGGATGAAAAAGTCAATATTATTGATATGTATCACGCTGTTCATCATTGCACTCTTCGTTTCGGTACCCTCTATTCATGCGAGTGCGGACACATACAGCTATGACGAAATGGGGCGGATTAAAGAGTCTGTCCACGATGACGGAAGCAAGACGGTTTATGAGTATGATGATAACGGAAATATGCTTTCTGTAAGAACAGTTTCAAAAGTCAGGAAAAATCAGGATGATGATTTCTGGCCGTTTACGGATGTGAAGATTCGGCCGGGCAACTGGGCATATGAAGGAATTCTTTATGTGTACAAGAATGGAATCATGAACGGTGATAAGGATAAAGACGGAGATGGTTATACAACCTTCAGGCCACACGATAATATTACCAGAGCGCAGTTTGTAACAACACTTTACAGGCTGGATGGTGCGCCGAAGGTATCTGACAGGATTCCTTTCACAGATGTTCCGGAAAGTGTGTATTATACGGAGGCTGTTCGATGGGCATATAAGAATCAAATCACAACGGGAACAGGAAAAACAACATTTTCCCCCAATATAGCAATCTCCCGGGAGCAGATGGCAACGATGCTTAAACGGTACGCAGAATATAAGGGCTACAATATATCAGCAAAATCCGATATCAGTAAGATGCCGGATTACAAAAAGGTTTCAAATTATGCGAAGGATGCTTTATCTTGGGCAAATGCAAAAGGTATCATTCAGGGGAAAGAAATAAATGGCAAGAGATATCTGGATCCGAAGGCATCGGCAACACGCCAGGAATGTGCAACCGTGCTCAAACGGTTTTGCTTGGAATATGTTGAAAAATAGTACAGAAATATAGTTTGGTGTATGCCGTTATACTCTGTTTTGAGGAATGCATATATGTGGAAAACAAATAGGATAAAATTGATAGCTATTGTTATGGTAACACTTATGTTGCCATGGCATGTTTTCCTCTTTGAAGAAAAAAACATTGAACCTTTAGGCAGGGTCACAAGTTACTCATATGATGATGCCGGTCAGCTGACAAAAGTGGAAGATGAATTCGGAAACTATGTGATAACAACCTATGACTGCATGGGAAGAGTGATGAACGAAACGGACAGCACCGGAAGTGTAGCGGAGTATGAGTATGACCGGATGGGAAATCTTATCCACAGCACTTACACGGCCGCATCCGGGAATGCATCAAATTCTTCTTCGCAAACACAGGTAGCGCCTGCTGGGGATTCTGCAGCAGATGAATTAGCAGGAACTGAAACCGTAACAGAAAATAAAGCAAAGGAGTATTCTTACACCTACGATCAGCTTGGCAGGCTTCTTACGGTGACCGATCCGAAGAAGAGTGTTACAAGCCAGACTTTTGATGTTCTGGAGCAAGTGACACGTGTTACGGATGCAAACGGTGGCACTACTGAATACACTTATGATAATTCCGGCAATATCATCTCCGAAACGAATGCGATTGGTGTTACCAAAACCTATGAATATGACCGGTTCGATAACCTCGTCAAATCCACCGATGGTAGAGGCAATGTAACAACCTATCAGTATGATCTTTGTGGCAGATTAGTTTCCTTTACCGATGATGTCGGAACGGTTACATTCGAGTATGATAAAAACGGAAATGTAGTAACAGTTAGCGAACAAGAGATAAAGCTTGATTCGGAAGGAAATGACATCACAGAAACTTCTAAAGCAAAAACGATTACACGAATATACGACAACATGAACCGAGTGACCGAAGTAACGGATGTTAACGGCAAAACTATTAAGTATGGTTATGATGAGCTTGGTAACATCCTGTCGATTACTTATCCGGGCGGCGAGATTGTCCGTTATACCTACAATCCGGACAGCTCTCTGGAAAGCTTTGTCGATGGAGCCGGCAGGAAGACCAGTTATACTTATGACCGTCAGGGTAGAAAGGAAAGAGTAACAAGACCGGATGGTTCGGTAGAAACTACAACGTATAATGCGCAGAGCCAAGTCGCGTCAGTCACAGACTGTGCAGCCGACGGAAAGCTTTTACAGAAATATGAATACACCTACGATGGATGGGGAAACATCACTTCCATCAAAGAAACGGTTAAACCGGCGTATGATATCGATCATATCCCGGAAGCTCTTGTCGTGGGCGCTGAGGTTAAAGATGATCAGTCTGAGGAGGCAGAGATCACTTCCCGGATGGAGTATAACGACGCCAACCAGCTGATCCGGTTCAACGATAATGAAGTACGTTACGATTTAGACGGCAACATGATCTACGGTCCTCTTAACGGAGAAATGACAGAGTTCTCCTACGACTGCCGGAACCGACTGATCAGTGCCGGAGGGGAGACCTATAGGTACGATGCTGAGAACGTTCGTATCTCAGTGGAGACAGAAGAGTATACAGAGACCTACGTAACTGACAGAGTATACCCGCTCAGCAGAACGCTGGAGATCGAGAAGAACTATAAGAACAATACAACCGGAAAGGAAAGTAAACCTTCCGTAACAACGACCTGCTATTATGGAACAGGTCTGGTTTATGATGCCGTAAACGTTTCCAATAGCAACTCTGCAAACAACACCGATAATTCCGATCACACCGGATTAAGAGTCTATCACTTCGACCATCTGGGAAGTACCCGGTATCTAACAGATCAAAACGGTAAAGCAACCATGTACTTTAACTATGGCGCCTACGGAGAATTCCTCGGCTGCCACGATGAAAAAGGTGCAGAGGTTACGCTTTGTGCGCTCGAAAACCCGGTACGTTTTCTGTATAATGGTGAGCTGGGCGTTGTAACCGATGAAAACACACTTCTATACATGCGGCAGCGATACTATAATCCTGAGATCAAACGATTCATCAATCAGGACGTACTAACCGGAAGCATCACGAACGGCCTCAGTCTTAACCGTTACAGCTACGTCGAAGGAAATCCAATCAGTTACACAGATCCATTCGGTCTCAGTAAGATGCGGGATACGCTTCGGGGGATCAACAACACCTACAACGTGATCAAGAACTCCATCACGCATATGAGTCCTCATACTGTATTAGACCTGCTTGGGACGATACCGGGGATCGGTTCGATCTTCGACCTTTCCAACGCGGCTCTTTATGCGTTGGAAGGAAAGAAAAAGGAAGCGCTGGAAAGTGTTATCTTTGCTATTCCGACAATGGACGTCGTTGGTGCAGGAGAGAAGATCTCCAAGTATTTCGGCAAAGGCGGTAAATACGTAAAGGCCATAGCAAAGGTGGTGAAGCTCAGCGGAACGGCCGCGGCGGTCGGAATAGCCGCACACCGAACAGGAGAAGGTATAGCCTCGCTCATCGATGACTACGCCGGAACCGGAAGGAGCCTTGACTCAGAGTTCTGGCTCAGAGTAGCCGGAATCGGTGTAGGTACAGTCCAGACAACAGCGTATGGCAGAACGCTGGGGAGGGACGTACTCCAGTACACCAGCTTGGAGAACAAACTTCAGAACATCCGACAGGCCACTGCTAAAAAACTACATGAATTACGTAATGATAACAAAGGGTATGTCAGATTAGATGTTTTGCTTGGTAAGGGTGGAAGTAAGCTAGATTTAGCCGATTATTATGAATATAAAGCTTTAAAGCAACAAGGATATAATGCTTCGGAAGCATATGGTTTAATGAAACAGTTTCGAGATGGTATAAATCCAAATGATGATTTTATCTTTCACTTTACAACATATGAAGGAGGAAAAGGTATTACTGATATCGGAGGAATCAAAGGAAGTAAGAGTGGATTTGGCGGAAAAGGTATATATGCAGGTACTACACCAACACCATCATGGGCATTGAAACATATTCCAATTGGTGGATGGGGATTAGGAAAAGCACCTGTTAGAATTCCTATAAAGATAACGCCTAATATGGAAATAAAGACGCCGATATTGCCGTTATTTAAAACCAGAGTAATACCGACTGATTTTATAGATTTTAATTAATTGGAGAATATTTAATGAAAAATTATACGTTTTGGTGTGGGATATTCAATTTAATATGTCTTATCATTATATTTGTAATAAGCATTATCGTGATTATAAATACATTCAAGATGATTGTTGTAAGGATTCTATTAATTATTTTGTCTTTCTTTTTGAGTGGATTTATTGAAGAAAGATTTATATCTCAATATATTAATAGTTTTGTAGAGTATATCCAAAAGAAAATTAAATAATAGTCAATACATTAGCACAACCAACCCCGCCCCATCAAACCCAACCAACTAAAACCAACCACCATGTGCAACCGTACTCAAACGGTTTTGCTTGGAATATGTTGAAAAATAGAAGATATCTCTTGACAGTTTCGTACTCTATATGCTATATTTGCAAGGTATGCCGCACAGTCAGGCGAAAAGTGTATCTTTTCATAAGTTTTCCGGGTGTTTTTGAAGATGCTTTCGGGTATTTCAGAGAAAACACAGAGGGAACGCCGATGCTGGCGAGTTTAAATTTTAAAGGAGGAACCTTCTATGTACGCGATTATCGCAACAGGCGGAAAACAGTACAAGGTAGAGGAAGGCGATGTCATCCGTGTTGAAAAGCTGGAAGCTGAGGATGGCAGTGAGGTAACTTTTGACAATGTGATCATGATCACAAAGGACGGCGACGTTAAGGCAGGAGATGCTGTTAAGTCCGCTTCCGTTAAGGCTTCTGTTGTAAAGACAGGCAAGGCCAGAAAAGTCATTGTTACACATTATAAGCCGAAGAAGGGCTATCATAAGAAGAATGGTCACAGACAGCCTTTCACAGAAGTAAAGATCGTATCCATTCAGGCGTAAAACATGATCAAAGCGGTTTTTTATACAAAGAAGGATGAACTCTTCGGATTCCGGTGTTCCGGGCATGCCTTGTATGGCAGCCGCGGAAAGGATGTGGTCTGTGCAGGGGTTTCTGCACTGTTGATCAATACCGTGAATTCTCTGGAGAAGCTGACAGAGGACTCCGTTATATCGGAGGTGGATGAGAATGGCGATGTCCGCTGCAAGGTAATGGGCAGGCCTTCCCGTGAAGCATTACTCCTTTTAAAGGCACTCCGGCTGGGGCTCATCTCCATTTACGAAACGTATGAGGACCGGTATATTCAGATTTATTTTCGGGAGGTAAGCCATGATTAAGATGAATTTACAGCTCTTTGCGCATAAGAAGGGAATGGGATCTACCAAGAACGGCCGTGATTCCGAGTCCAAGCGTCTTGGCGCAAAGCGTGCAGATGGTCAGTTCGTAAAGGCTGGCAATGTGCTTTATACACAGCGCGGTACAAAGATCCATCCGGGACTTAATGTTGGAAGGGGCGGAGATGACACCCTGTTCGCATTAACAGATGGAGTTGTTCGTTACGAGCGTCTCGGCAGAGACAGAAAGCAGGTATCTGTACATCCTGTTGCTTAATACGAATGATCAGGAAAGATGGAGCTTTGTTTTAAACAAGGCTCCTTTTTTTCATATGCAGGGAGAAAAATATGTTTATTGACAGAGCCAGGATCATTGTCCGTTCCGGCAAGGGCGGGGACGGTCATGTATCCTTCAGAAGAGAATTATATGTACCCAACGGCGGTCCTGACGGCGGCGACGGCGGCAAGGGAGGCGATGTGATCTTTATAACGGATCCGGGCCTTAACACGCTGATCGATTTCCGGAACAAAAGAAAATATAAAGCCGGGGACGGTGAAGAGGGCGGAAAGAGAAACTGTCACGGAAAGAACGGAGCCGATATCGTGATCAAGGTTCCCTTCGGTACAGTGATCCGGGATGCGGAAACCGGCAAGGTGATCCATGATATGGGTAATGAGACCGGACCCTTTGTACTTTTCCCCGGTGGACAGGGTGGTAAGGGAAACCGCCATTATGTGACCAGTGTCATGCAGGCTCCCCGCTATGCCCAGCCGGGAGAACCGGCCATTGAACGGGAGCTCAGCCTTGAGCTGAAGATGATCGCCGATGCAGGCCTTGTGGGCTTTCCCAACGTAGGAAAATCCACACTGCTTTCCATGGTATCCAATGCCAGGCCGAAGATCGCGGATTATCATTTTACCACTTTGGCACCTAATCTCGGCGTGGTATCCCTGGGCGAGGGCAGAAGCTTTGTGATGGCGGATATTCCCGGAATTATAGAGGGTGCCTCCGAGGGGATCGGCCTTGGATTGGAATTCCTTCGTCATATCGAAAGGACCCGCGTGCTTATCCATATTGTGGATGCGGCCTCTGCTGAGGGAAGGGATCCCATAGAGGATATAAAGACCATACATGAAGAGCTGAAAAGCTACAGTCCGGTTCTGGCTGAGCGCCCCATGGTGATCGCGGCAAATAAGCTGGATCTTCTTTCCGAAGAGGAAAGAAACGAGGTTCTGGAAAAGCTGAAAAAGGCCTTTGGCACCGACACGCCGGTTTTCCCGCTTTCCGCCGCCACAAGAAGCGGTGTGGATGAGCTGATGAATGCCGTATGGCAGATGATCGAAAAGCTTCCCCGTGAGCCGCTTCTGTTTGAACAGGAGATCAGTGTGGAGGAGCTTTATGACCGGACAGACCTGCCGTATACCGTTAGCCGCTCCGACGGGGAGCCGCATACCTTCCTTGTTGAAGGACCGAGGATCGAGCGTATGCTGGGTTATACCAATCTGGAGGATGCCCGCGGCTTTAAGTTCTTCCAGGACTTCATGAAGAAGAATAAGATCATTGAGGAGCTTCTTGCCCTTGGCATGGAAGAGGGCGATACCGTAAGACTGTACGGACATTCCTTTGAGTATCTGCCGGATTCGGAGGAGCTTCCCGGGAAGGGAGTTCCGGAGAAGGCGTGTGTCGGGGATGATGAAAATACAAACGGTATGCCGGACGAAAACTCTGAGGTCCGGCGTTAATTGACAAGGATTTTAAAAATCCGGGAGGATGTTATGTTAACTACAAAGCAGAGAGCATATCTGAAGGGACTGGCCATGAAGGAGGACGCCATTCTTTCTCTGGGAAAGGGCGGTATTACTCCGACCTTCGTTAATTCTGTTGCGGAAGCACTGAAGAAAAGAGAGCTGGTCAAGATTCATGTGCTGAAAAATATTTTTGAGGATCCCAGAGAGCTGGCAGAAACACTGGCAGAGCGTACCCGCTCCGAGGTGGTACAGATCATTGGAAGAAAGATCGTACTTTATAAGAGAAATGAGGAGAAACCCGGAATTGAACTCCCTAAACAGGCAAAAAAGAATGGATAAGATTTGTATATTCGGCGGTTCCTTCGATCCGCTGCATCTCGGCCATCTTGCCATGGCGGAAACGGCTCACAGGGAATTCGGCTTTCCGAAGATCACGCTGATGCCCAATAACGCCACATATTATAAGCAGAGAAAGACAGAGGATACTTCTTCGCACCGTCTGGCGATGGTCAGGCTTTGTTCAGAGCACTACAGCTATCTTACCTTTTCCGATATGGAAATCCGGCGGGGCGGCACAACGCTGACTATTGATACCGTTGAAGCCCTGAAGCGGGAGGACCCGGAAAGAGAGGTTTATTTCCTTCTGGGAGGCGATTCCCTGGCCTGGCTGGATAAATGGGTAAGGGCGGATGAACTCCTAGCCTTGACACATTTTATCGCAGCTGTACGCGGGGATGTGGGAAAGACGGAGGCAAAGGCACTTATCCAAAAGTATAAAGAGGCTTATCCCGGGAGTGATATCCAGCTCCTTTCCCTGCCGGAGATCCGGATTTCCTCGACGGCGGTCAGAGAGCGGATAGCCGGCGGAAAGGACTTCCGCGAGCTGGTTCCGCCCTGCGTGGCGGATTATATCGAGGAACACGGACTTTATGGCTGGAAGAGGCCGGAAACCCTTTGACAGGGCATTTCCATACAGATATAATGATGCTATGGCCCGGCGGATTTAAGCCGTTCGTGCCAGGCGTTTGATCCGGTTATTTTAGAATCGATGCATCAGAGAGAAGCGAAGAGGAGAAGCAAATGGACAGAGCGGATATGCTGATCAAGCTGAAAGGTAAGCTTTCACCGAAGAGATATGTACACTCCATTGGCGTGGAATATACGGCGGCAGCCCTTGCCATGGCCCATGGGGAGGATGTGAACCGCGCCCGTCTGGCTGGCCTTCTGCATGACTGCGCAAAGGGGTATTCCAACGAGGAAAAGCTGAAAAAATCACTGAAATTCGGTCTTCCCGTGAATGATGTGGAAAGAGAAAATCCGGATCTTCTTCATGCTAAACTCGGGGCTTATTATGCAAAAAATAAGTATGGCGTGACCGATCCGGGCGTACTTTCGGCGATCACCTACCATACCACGGGACATCCTGATATGTCCCTGCTGGATAAGATCATCTTTGTGGCGGACTATATTGAGCCCAACCGGAAAATGATCTTTGAGCTGACGGAGATCCGCAAGGAGGCTTTTTCCGATCTGGATAAGGCTGTGGTGCATATTCTGAAGAATACTCTGGAATATCTGGACGGAAAGCATGTTGTGATCGATGAAATGACGGAAAAGACCTACCGCTTTTATGTAAGAAAGGGGTAAAAACATGCGCGGACGTCCCGGATGTTTTGAATGATCTGCCGAACAGTTACAGAAAGGGATAGTAAAATATATGCAAACGGAAGAGATGCTGTCGATGATCGTCGGCGCACTGCAAAATAAAAAAGGAATACGTATTTCTACCTTGGAGGTAGGAGAGGTCAGTCCGGTCTGCGACTGCTTTGTCGTGGTAAGCGGCTCGAACCAGAGCCAGCTGGATGCGCTTTCCGACGGCGTGGAGGAAACCATGCATAAGGCCGGTATTTCTCTCAGGGGAAGAGAGGGCGACAGCAGGGGCGGCTGGATTCTGCTGGATTATTCCGATATCGTTGTTCATATTTTTTCTGAAGAAATGCGTGACTTTTATCAGCTGGAACGCTCCTGGCGCGATGTCAGGGGAAGGGAATACTGATTGAATGGATAAAAACACACTGAAAAGAAAAAACTTCGAGGATATCAACCGGATCTCCGTAAAATGCATGCGGATCATCGGTTATTTTCTCGGCGCTTTTTACGGCCTTATGGTGTTCATCGGCGATATCCGGTTGAAACCCCTCAGCGTCGCCTTTATTCTGTGTTTTCTCCTGGTGCTGATCACCTGTTTTCTGATCCCGCTGTTCCGGCTGTACGGAAGCAGGATGACCAGGTATGTTCTGGTGATCGTGGCCACTCTGATCTCGGTCTTTTTGATCACTGTAGTGGGCAGGTATGCATATCCGATCATCCTGTTTCCCATTATTCTGGCGTCGCTTTACTATGACAGGACCTTTGTGCTCTTTACGGCGCTTATCCTTTCCGGAACGATCTTTGCTTCGGTATATTATCAGGTCCGTTTCGGTTCCTATTCGGAGTCGGATGTATATGACCTGTTCCTGAAGGAGGCGCTGCCGCTGATCTCCATCGTGATCTGTGTTTCCTTTATTGCATTCTTTATTGTTTCCCGAAATGCCATGATGATGGAAAAGTATATAGATACAGCCATTACCATGAACGAGAACGAAAAATATCTGATCTATGCTTTTTCGGAGATCAGTGAGAGTAAATCCAAGGAGACCGGAGAGCATATCCAGCGGGTGGCGGAGTATATGCGCGTCATGGGACACGCTAGCGGCTTTGATGATGAGTATAACGAAAAGCTTGCAACGGCATCCATGATGCATGATATCGGCAAGCTGATGATCCCGGAGGAGATCCTGGATAAACCCGGCAAGCTGACGGATGAGGAGTATGAAACGCTGAAAAACCACGTGCTGTATGGAGAGGCGCTGCTTTCCGGCTGCCCGGGCGAGATCATGCGGCTTGCGAGTACGCTGGCCAAGGAGCATCATGAGCGGTGGGACGGAAAAGGATACCTCGGCATGAAGGGAGAGGAGATTTCCTACATTGCCCGGTTGATGACCGTCTGCGATGTATTTGACGCCCTTACGATGAAGCGCTCCTACAAAAGAGCCTGGTCCGCCGAAGAAGCCTATGATGAGATCATCAAGGGCACGGGGAAGCAGTTTGATCCCCAGGCCGTCAGACTGTTTATCCAGAATTTCGATAAATTCAGGGAGATCCATGACCGGATCCCCGATGCGTAGATTCAGTAAAGGAGGAGTCTCCATGTTTCGGATCTTGAATGAATATCTTTCCCATATCAAACTGGAGGCAGGAGATGAAATGTACCGGGAGATGAAGCTCTGGCTGGAGCACGACGAAACCTACACTAAGGCCGTGATCACCGTGAGCTTTAACCGGTATATTGTGGATCTGAAAATGGCCGAATACAGCGTGGAGGGGGCGGAGAAGGCTTTTCAGATTTTCGCTGACCGTTTTACCTTCCCGTATTCCCGGATGTCCGTCCGCTACAATGAAGGAAAGAGGATACGCTATCGTCTCGCTACCTGTAAGGAAGACAAAACAGGTGTATGCATGGACGTGATTTTTTCATAACCGAATATAATAAGAAAGCCGGAACATGTTTTTTCATATTGTTCCGGCTTTCTTATCGTCATTTTATAAAGGATCGGAAGAGTCCCGTCACCTTTCCGATTATGGTGACTTCATTTACGATAATGGGTTCCATGGAGTCGTTTTCCGGCTGCAGGCGGTAGTGCCCGTTCTCTTTATAAAACCGCTTTACCGTGGCGGAGTCCTCGACAAGACAGACAACGATCTCCCCGTTTCTGGCCGTTTCCTTTTTCTCCACGATGAGGATATCTCCGTCGAAGATGCCGACGTTGATCATGCTGTCTCCCTTAACCTTCAGCATGAAGGTTGTCTTTCCGAGACCGAGATAGCGCTGGGGAAGAGGAAAGTATTCCTCTATGTTCTCCACAGCGAGAAGAGGCTGTCCGGCGGCAACGGTGCCGACAACGGGGATGGGGACAAGATCCTTACGCATGGAGGTGGAGAACTCCTCGTCCAGAACCTCGATGGTACGGGATTTGCTGGGATCCCGGCGGATATAGCCCAGCTTTTCAAGCTGTTCAAGGTGGGAGAATACGGAGGAGGTGGATTTCAGATTCACTTCTCTGCCGATCTCCCGGACTGAAGGGGGGTAGCCCTGCTCCAGAATGCATTTTTTGATATATTTCAGAACTTCCTGCTGTTTTTTGGTAAGCTCCGGCTTGTCCTGGCCGCTGTATTTCTGCATAGAAGGCCTCCTTTGTATACCAAGTGAATATTTGTTCGTTTCATTGTAGCATATTCTCTTTCAAAATGCAAACATTCGTTCTACTTTACCTTGAACTCCGTTTATGTTACAATAGCATGATGTATCAGTCGGTAAGAATAACAGTTCTACAGTGGAGAACCAATTCATGAAAGACAGACTTCTTCATACCCCCGAGGGGGTTCGGGACATATATGATTCCGAATGCGAAAGAAAGAACAGAGTTCTGCGCAAAATCCAGGACACCCTGCATCTTTACGGGAACATGGATATCGAGACCCCTTCTTTTGAATTTTTCCAGATCTTTAATCATGACAGAGGATCGGCTCCGTCAAATGAAATGTATAAGTTTTTTGACCGCAGCAACAATACGCTTGTGCTCCGGCCGGATATTACGCCGAGCATAGCCCGCTCCGTGGCGAAGTATTATCCGGAGGAGGAACTGCCCATCCGCCTGTCCTATACCGGGCATACCTTCATGAACGCACCCCAGCATCAGGGAAAGCTTCATGAAACGACACAGATCGGATGCGAGCTCATCAATGACGATTCCTCGGCCGCCGATGCGGAAATGCTGGCCTGCATGATCGACTGCCTGAAGGCGGCGAAGCTGCCGGAATTCCAAATCGTGATCGGCGAAATGGATTTCTTTAAGGGACTCATCCGGGATGCGGGACTTGGTGAAGCGGAGGAGGCTGAGATCCGCGGATATCTGAAGATCAAGAATTACTTTGGTCTCTCCGAATATCTGTCCCGGCTTTCCCTGCCCGATGAATTTAAGAACATATTTTCGTCCTTTGACCGGCTTTTCGGCGGAGAAGAGATTTTGCTTGAGGCGGAAAAAATGCCGCTGAACCGGACGTCTCTTGAAGCGGTGGAGCGTCTGAAAAAGGTATATCAGGCCGTGAGCTGTTACGGATATGAAAAATACCTCAGCTTCGATCTCGGCATGGTGAGCGGCTACCATTATTATACGGGAATCGTGTTCCGGGCCTTTACGCACGGAACGGGCAATCCGGTAGCCTCCGGCGGAAGGTACAATATGCTCCTGTCCCAGTTCGGAAAGGATGCGCCATCCATCGGTTTTGTCATTGCCGTGGATGAGCTGATGAACGCCCTTTCCCGGCAGAAGGTCGAGGATCCTGCGCCTTTCTTCCGTGCGGTTGTGGTCTATCCCATCGACTGGCAGAAGAAAGCTGTGGAGCTTTCTGTTGAGCTGAGAAATAAGGGGATCCATACCGGTCTGATCCGGAAATCGAAACGTCATACAATGGAAGAGTATTATGCATATGCTGCGCGATTCTCGGCTGAGCGTCTTTATACCATTCAGGAGGACGGCACAGTGGAAATCCGCGATCAGGGAGGGAACCTATGCGATATCTGACCTTTGCCCTTGCCAAGGGACGTCTGGCCAGGACCAGTCTCCAGCTGTTTGAAAAGATTGGCATCACCTGTGAGGAGATGAAGGATAAAAATACAAGAAAGCTGATCTTTACCAATGAAGAGCAGAAGCTTCGCTTCTTTCTGGCAAAGCCCAGCGATGTGCCGACCTATGTGGAATACGGGGCGGCAGACATCGGGATCGTAGGTAAGGATACGCTTCTCGAAGAAAAAAGAAGCCTGTACGAGGTCATGGACCTGGGCATCGGGCGCTGCCGGATGTGTGTCTGCGGACCGCCGGAGGCAAAGGAAATGCTGCAGCATAACGAGATCATCCGGGTAGCTACGAAGTATCCGAATATTGCCAAGGATTATTTCAGCAATCAGAAAAATCAGACTGTGGAGATCATCAAGCTGAACGGCTCCGTGGAGCTTGCCCCTATCGTGGGTCTTTCGGAGGTGATCGTGGATATTGTGGAAACCGGCTCCACGCTGAAGGAAAACGGACTTGCTGTTTTGGAAGAGATCTGTCCGCTTTCCGCTCGGATCGTGGTCAACCAGGTCAGCCACAGAATGGAGCATGAACGGATCAGCCGTTTTCTGACAGATCTGAACGGCGCTATGCATGAAGAAATGTAACTGTCCCGAATGCTTTTGATGTACCTGCTGAACAGAGTTACGACAAGTTTTAAGTAAATATAAGACCTACAAACGAGAAGGAGCGTGAAGCCATGCGTATCATTCCCCTGACAGAGGAATCCAAGAAAAACCTTTTAACCGAGCTGGTTAAGAGAAGCCCCGACGATTACGGTGCTTATGAGGAGACAGTAAAGGAAATCGTTGCCAATGTTCATCAGGAAAGAGATAAGGCGGTCTTTGCCTATACCGAAAAATTTGACGGTGCAGTCCTGACGCCGGAAACAGTCCGGGTGACCGAGAATGAGATCAACGAAGCATACCGGTCGGTAAATCCTGATCTTATCGAGACCATCCGCCGTTCCCGCAATAATATCCGTGATTTCCATGAAAAGCAGAAGAGAAATACATGGATCACCACCAAAGAAAACGGTTCGATCCTCGGCCAGCGGATACTGCCTATGGCTTCCTGCGGCGTATATGTGCCGGGCGGAAAGGCAGCTTATCCATCCACCGTACTAATGAATGTGGTGCCGGCAGAGGTTGCCGGAGTGGAAAAGATCATTATGTGTACCCCCTGCAATAAAGAGGGTAAGGTATATCCCACGACGCTGGTTGCGGCAAGAGAGGCCGGCGTAACGGAGATTTACAAGGTGGGCGGTGCGCAGGCGATCGCCGCCATGGCTTACGGAACAGAGACCATTCCCAAGGTGGATAAGATCGTCGGACCCGGTAATATCTTTGTCGCCATCGCCAAGCGGCTCTGCTACGGTCATGTCAGTATCGATTCCATTGCCGGCCCCAGTGAGATCCTTGTGCTTGCTGATGAAACGGCAAATCCGGAATATGTGGCAGCGGACCTTCTTTCCCAGGCTGAGCATGACGAGCTGGCTTCCGCAACCCTGGTGACGACAAGCCGGGAACTCGCGGAGGAAGTATCGGCGTGGGTCGACAGGTTTATTCCCCGGCTGGAAAGAAAAGAGATCATCCGGAAATCCATTGACCGCTTCGGTTATATCTTTGTCGCGGATAATATGGACGATGCGGCAGCCTGCGTAAATGAGATCGCACCTGAGCATCTGGAGATCGTGACAAAGGATCCCTGGGCAGATATGACCAGAATTAAGAACGCCGGTGCCATTTTCCTGGGAGAGTATTCCTCCGAACCGCTCGGCGATTACTTCGCGGGACCTAATCATGTCCTGCCCACCAACGGAACGGCCCGGTTCTTCTCGCCCCTCGGCGTGGATGATTTTATGAAGAAATCCAGTATTATCTGTTATTCCGAGGGGGCGCTCAGAGAGGTGAAGGATGACATCATCACCTTTGCCCGTGCGGAATCCCTGACTGCCCATGCGAATTCCATTGCCGTACGCTTTAAGGAGGATGCATGAAATGAACAGAACCGCTCACATAACGAGAAAAACATCGGAAACGGAAATTGACCTTCTGCTGAATCTGGATGGTACCGGAAAGGCAAGAGTGGATACGGGGATCGGCTTTTTCGACCATATGCTGAACAGTTTTGCCAAACATGGTTTTTTCGACCTTGAACTTACGGTAAAGGGCGATCTCTATGTAGACAGCCATCATACCATCGAAGATACCGGCATTGTTCTGGGAAAGGCCATCAAGGAGGCGCTCGGAACGAAGGAGGGCATCAGACGTTATGCGTCCTTTGCCATGCCGATGGACGAAACCCTTGTGCTTTCCGCTGTGGATCTTTCCGGCCGTCCATATCTTTCGTTTGATATGCAGTTTTCCACACCGAAGGTGGGATACTTTGATACACAGATGGTAAAGGAATTCTTCTATGCCGTATCCTATGCCGGAGAGATGAATCTGCATCTCAGAACCCTTTCAGGAGAAAATGATCATCATTTGATCGAGGCGGCCTTTAAAGCCTTCGCCAATGCGCTTGACCAGGCTTCACAGGCTGAACCCCGCCTTTCCGGCGGACTTCTTTCCACAAAGGGGGCGCTGTAATGGATTATGTATTTTTAACCTGCGGTGACCGTTCCACGGATGAATTTGTGACAGTCATCAAGGAAAAAAGAGAGAGTTACGGCGGTGTTCTGGTAACGGACATCACGAAGGAGCATCCCCGGCTTGAGGATGTAAAAAAGCTGCTTTATGCAGGTGCGGATCATGTTGTGGTTACGGATGAGAAGCTCTACGGCGAGACCCACGCCCGGTTTATGGAAAAGGTGATCCGGAGTACCGACGAACTGGATCGGGCAGAAGCCTCCGGAGAGGCCGAAGGCCCCATGCCCTTCAGTGCATTCAAAGTAAATGGTCAGGGACTTGTTCCCTGTATCGCCCAGGATGTCAGAACCGGTAAAGTGCTGATGATGGCTTATATGAATGAAGAGTCCTATAATAAGACGCTGGAAACCGGACTGATGACTTACTGGTCCCGCAGCCGGAATAAGCTTTGGACCAAGGGCGAGGAATCCGGGCATTTTCAGCATGTGGTGAGCCTTACCGTAGACTGTGATAAGGACACCATGCTTGCAAAGGTGGTTCAGGAGGGGCCTGCCTGCCATACCGGTCATGAAACCTGCTTCTTTACCCCTCTGGTGGAGAAGGAGGGAGATACCGCCAATCCGCTTACGGTCCTGCAGGATGTCTATGCTACGATCCTGGACAGAAAGGCTAATCCGAGAGAGGGAAGTTACACCAATTATCTTTTCGATAAGGGAATCGATAAGATCCTGAAAAAGGTTGGTGAGGAGTGTACAGAGATCGTGATCGCGGCCAAGAATCCCGATAAAGAGGAGATCAAGTATGAGATCGCCGATTTCCTCTATCATGTCATGGTTCTGATGGCTGAACGGGGTGTCACCTGGGAAGAGATCATGGAGGAATTAGCCCGCAGGGAGTAA
>Ga0310691_10003788_pt1 | contig 17676 bp, 10 predicted proteins | sample 176DNAGHGlowgp2_FD_203887 | JGI IMG/M metagenome (GOLD analysis project Ga0310691, IMG submission 203887) | Sheep rumen microbial communities from Palmerston North, Manawatu-Wanganui, New Zealand - 1766 DNA GHGlow gp2 (v2) (version 2) | ecosystem: Host-associated > Mammals > Digestive system >...
AGACGCCCTCCTCGCGCTCCTCGCCGCCACCGCCGCGAAACGCGGCCTGTATCTTTCGGCGATGGATTGGAGCTACGCGACCAACCATTTCGTCCCCGACGAACAGGGATGGCCTTCCGGCCTCCGTATGGCCAACGACCCGATGGAGAAAGCCGGCCTTCGCGAAGCCTCCACGTGGCTGCGGCCATCGCGTATCATGGACATGGGGAAAATCGCGCACTCGCCGAAGTATTCCGAGTGGTTTGACGAAATCAACGACCTGGAAGCCGAATACAACTCCAGGGGAAGCCTGCAAAACGAAGGCCTCTACTCCGACGGGGAATACCTCCGGATGCAGAGCCTCTTCGCCGTGCCCCACGGCGTCCCGCTGGCCCCGCTCCCCGCGCCGGAAGACGAACCGCTCAGCGACTTGTCGTGGCGCTACCACCCGCTCCGCGAAGCCTCCCGCGCCGTCGCCGCCGACCCGTCCTACGCCACTCGCCGCGGCGTCGTCGAGGAGGGCTCCGGCGACTTGTGGCGGGCAGCCCTTCTCTACGACGCCAACCTGGCCCCGATGTGCCCCGTGTCCCGTTTCGACGCCGGGGACTGGCAAATCCTGCTTTCCTTCCATCCCGAACTGGAGCACCACCCGGGTTTCCGGTGGGACCTGCTGTCCACCAGCGAAATCGCGATGCTGCTCCGGTCCAAGCCGGAATTCGCGAAAACCATCCCCGTGGACCTGGCGCAAATCGCCGAAACGGGATATCTCACCGTCCTTCTCATCGAACAACCCGGACTACTCGCCGGCATGACGGAGGAAACCTTCCGGAAGCTGGAGCCGCACATCGGACTCGCCCTTCTCCTCGACTGGCTCCCGAACTTGATTGACCATCCGTACATCCGGGCCTCCCTCCGGAGGAACTGGGAGGACATCCACCGGAACATCGAAGAAGACGACAGGTTCCGGAAACTGCCATTCATCCGGAATCTCATCCGGAAACGCCGGCGGGAATGCGAAGATGGCGACGACGACGATCCGCCTCCTTTCTTCTTCCGCCGGGACAAGGTTCCGTCCCCGTCCACGGAAGGGAAGTCGGAGAGCCCCGCCCCGGCGCCGGACACCGGCGCCGGCTGGGTGGAGAGGCTCCGCGCCCACCCGGAAGACGGCGCCGCCTGCGAGTGGGGGAAGCTTGGCGCCGAGGACTGGATCCGGCTTCTCTCGTCGAATCCCGAATGGGCCTGGCGCCCCGAATGGCGCCGCCTCGTCCCCGAAAGGGAATGGAAGGCTTTCCTCCGCGAAAGGCGCCGCGCAGACGCCTTCCGTTCCTCGCCCCGCGCCGTCAAGCCGGGCCGGTGGATCCGACACGCAGAGAGCGCATGATGTCGGATTTTCCACACGCCTCGATGATTCGTCGGACTTCGTTCGCAGAGCCATGCGCCGGAGATGTCTCGCGCGGAGGCCGCAGAGTTTCTATTTCACACGCAGAGAGCGCAGAGGCCGCAGAGCCCTGCGCCGGAGATGTCTCGCGCGGAGTTTCTATTTCACACGCAGAGAGCGCAGAGGCCGCAGAGCCAGGCTCCGCAGTTGTTTTGGAGGCGGCTGCGCCGCCTGATTCCAGCCCGCGGAGCGGGCTCCAAAACCGCTCGAGCGCGAGGTCTCTGCGCCCTCTGCGTTCTCTGCGTGAGTTCAAAACCGCTCGAGCGCGAGGTCTCTGCGCCCTCTGCGTTCTCTGCGTGAGTTCATCCGCTTGAGCGCAAGGCCTCTGCGTCCTCTGCGTGAGAGTACCACCCGGATTTCCGGGTGGTGAAAACGCGTCCTCTCCGCGGTATCCTCTTCCCATCAACAATACGACCACCCAACCACCCAACCATGAAAACCACGCTCGCCCGAGCCCTCAAGGAAAAGAACCGCATCGCGGGACGCCTGCACCACGTGCAGGACCTAGTCAGGAAGGAGAACCGCAACGAGCCCTCGAAAGGGGGTGTAAGGCGTAAACCGTAAGGACTCAACCTTCACGCCTCAATCATTGTTCCTTAAACCTTGTCAGGTCCCCTTCGGACCCGGCCCCGTTTCACCGGCGGGCGGCGCAAGCCGTCCGCCGGTCTTTTACGGCCGTCCCGCGGGGAAGCCCTCCCCGGACCGCGGTCTTTTTGCGCTTGACGAATGGAATTCGCTTTAAAATGTATGCAAATCCGAACCGGCGATACGAATCTGCATACATGAAAGCAACGGCACCGAGGTCGACTTCGTCCTCCGCCTCCGCGGCCGGACCGTCGCCGTCGAATGCAAGGCGTCCTCCGCCCCCGCCGTCACCCGCGGCAACACCCTCGCCCTCGACGACATCCGCCCCGACCGCGCCTTCGTCGCCGCGCCCGTCGCCGCATCCTACGCCCTCTCGCCCGTCTGGACCGTCCTCGCCCCGGCCGACCTCCCCGCCGTCTTCGACGACTCCTTCGCCCCATAGTCCACGCGCCGCGCGGCGCTCGCCTGATCCTCCTTTCGGGCCGTACCCTTCGGGCGACTTGTCGACTTGCCGACCCGTCGACTCGAACCAAGTCGCCAAGTCGGCCGGTCGCCAAGTCGCCTTCTTCCGCCCGCACGCCTGCCCCATCGGTCCTCCGTTCGCGACTCTGTCGATTCTGTCGATTCGGTCGCGCCGTCGACCCGCCGCCCTGCGGGGGAAGCCGCCCCGCATTGCGGCCTCGCGCATCGCGCGAGAATCCGATTGAATCCCAACTCCCCCCGTGGTATACTTAACCCCCGAACCGTGCACTTCCGCGCGCCCCCCTCCGAACCAAAAGACGCCCCATGCCCTGCGGATCCTTCTTCACACATTACGGCATTCCCGACTACGACACCGAGGACCTCGTGGAAGAGGTCGAAAAGGTCAAGAACGGGAAAAAGAGAAGCACAAGGGACATCAAGCGCATCGCCAAGACGATTCTCCGGCAGACCCCCGACATGTCGGTCTATGTCTACCGCATTCTCCACGACTACGGGTTCACCGGACTGATTGACTGACCTTCCGCCGATCTGGTACAATCCCGCCATCGCCACGCACACCAGCACAGGGGAACAGAACACCATGCCTTCCAACGAAAAGGACCGTTCGGGATGCCATTTCGAACAAGCCGTTTCTCAGCCTACGCCAACAAGCCGGATTCATATCCCCTTGAAAAAGTGAACCGGTTGACCCGGTACAAGCCGTAATCGAACCATGAACGGAAAAATGTTGCAACTACGAACGTTGGGGTTCTTCATCAAGAAGAAGCGGCAGTCGAACCGGACTCTCACGCGGGACGATTTCCTCGCAGCAGGGGACTACCACGAGTTTCTGAAAGACGCCGAGCCTGCTGTCCGCGCCGCCACCGACGATTTCAAGGAAGACAACCACGACGAGAGTCCGCTTGCCCTCGACGAAATCGACTTGAGCCAACTGCAATACGAAGATGTCGTCATCCAAATGTTCGACGCTCGCGTCGCGTATTCGGCCCTGTCATTCCGCCCGGATGTCGCCGCTCCGCTCGCCCTCCAGAACTACTTCGACAACTATCTCTCCAGCCTTGGCGGCGACAATCGTACAAAATGCGACGTGGAATCAACCATGGATCGCATCAACGAGGTCCTTGCCCTGCCGACCAATGTCGGCCACCGCGTGAACGGGCTCGTCGTCGGACGCGTCCAGTCCGGCAAGACGCGCAACTACGTCGGCCTCATGCTCAAGGCCGCCGGCGAGGGTTGGAACGTCATGATCGTCCTCACGAGCGCGAACACGCAGCTTGCCGACCAGACCGAAAGCCGGATTGCCAAGGATTTCGGAAAGGCCCACGCAAATGCGGCCATCCGGCTCGAGTTCCGCGAAGGGGCCGTTCCCGATCCGCCGGCGGCGATCCGTGCGAAAAACGGATCGTTCTACTGGGGCGTCGCGATGAAGGAGAGCTCGAATCTCCAACGCGTCCTCCGGTGGCTTCACGACTGCGAGTCCTTCGTTCCGGACATGAGCATTCTCGTCGTCGACGACGAAGCGGACAACGCCACGCCGATCCAGGACGGCGACCTTCGAAACGTCCGCCACCTGAACGACGGAGAAATCGACGATTTCGCGGAAGCTGCGAACGATTCCCTCGTCTATGCTCCCGTCGCGAAGTGGATGGAATCCGTCCAGGAATCGCTCCAGGCCGTCCAGGACGATGCCGCGATCGGCAAGGACACGCCCGAAACACGGGAGGTGAAACGCCTGGAGGAGATCCTGGCCCGCACGGCCACGGAAACCGGAGACATTCTTCCCGCTTTCGACGGACTTCTGGGACTGGAGGATCCCAACCTCCGGCAAACCGTTCAAAAGTTCTTCGCCGACCATGACATCGTCGGAGCCCATCGGGACGACTGCTTCGTCCGTTTTCTCAACACGGTGCTCCGGCTCGTCTTGAACCGAAGCGCGATCAACCGGTACGTCTGCGAGCTGGTCGGCGAGCTCCCGGGAATGGCCGAACCCGTCCACAAGTTCGCGCGAACCGCCTATGTCGCCTACACCGCGACGCCCTACGCCTGCATCCTCAACGAACGCCCCGACCAGACGCCGATCTATCCGGACTTCATCAAGTCGCTGACCGTTTCGCCGCAGTACTTCGGCCTGGAGCGCATTTTCGGAACCGACGTCAAGACGGACGTTCCGGCAATGGGCATCGTCCGGCCCATCCCGGACGAGGACAAGCGGTTCGTCCTGAATCCGATCCAAAACATCAAGGATTCCGAAATCGCGCCAAGAGCCGTTCTTAAACCGTCCATCCGTGCCGATTTGGGCGTGTCTTGCGACAATCCGCCCTACATCGGCTTTTGGGATTCGATGCGTCAGGCGATCGCGTGGACCTTCTGCGCGGCCGCGGCTCGGCGTCGCCTGCGGCTCGCGAACAAGGCCGCCGGCGCTCCCGACTACGACCCCGAAGAACTGCCCAACCGCTGGACGACGATGCTCGTGAACGTCTCGCAGTTGCGCAAGACCCATGCCAAACTCGAAGACTACGTCAAAAACTACATTCAATTGCGGTGCGGCGATTCTTCCAAGGCGTTTTTCCTCCGCGAATGCGAACGCACGTGGGCGCAGTTCTGCGCGGAGTTCCCGAAGGCGGAGTTCGACAAGCTCTTCAATTCCGGCCCCGCCGGGGATTCCGCCAACTACGGGGACATCGCGGACTATCCGTCCTGGCAGGATCTCGCGCCCCATGTCGGCTGGTTCGCCGACCGCTGGCGGGACGACCAGAACGTCCACGTGATCACCATCAATTCCGCCGGACCGGCCCGCAACCGGCCGCAGGACCTCTACAACCAGACGGACGACTTCAAGAACCAGCCGCTTCTCGAGGACCACCTCTGGATCGTATGCGGCGGCAACACGATCTCGCGCGGCCTTACGCTTCACGGCCTCGTCGCAAGCTACTTCGACCGCGTGCGCCGGACGGTCGCCGTCGACACGATGACGCAGATGGGCCGCTGGTTCGGCTACCGCCCCGGCTACGAACTGCTGCCCCGCATCTGGATGCTTCCCGCGACCGTGAAGGAGATGAAGAACACGGCCGTCGTCGAGCGCAACATGCACGAGAGCATCGCCCGGAATTTCGACGACCACAACTCGCCGGCCGACCCGGACCACTACCAGGAAATCTACTGCTGGGGCCGGAAGCTATCCGGACGCGCGGCCGCCGCAAACCGTCTCACGAAGCCCCTCGGCGCCATCGCCACAACCAACGACCTTCCCGCCGAGAGGGCGAACGTCGCCGGCGCTGCGGCCGCATTGGAGGATTTCATCCTGCAGATGGGCGCCCAGTTGCCACGCCCCGGCCCCGAATTCCTCCTCTACGGCGATTTTCCGCTCTGGGCGGACATCCCCAAGGCCTACATTCGCGACCTTCTCGAGGAGACGCTCCCGTTCTACCCCGACAATTCCCGCCGGACGCTGCGGTCGCTCGTCGCGCAAATCGACGGAACGCGCGACCCCGCCGCCGACCAGTGGTATTTCACGATCGGCGTTCCGAAGCGGGGCGCCGGAAACGACTACTCCTTCGCGTTGAACGACGGCGGAGAGCTGAAGATCCGGAGCGGCAACCCGTCGTCCGCGGAGGTCCGCGACGGATTCGTCCGCGCGCAGAGCATCCGCAACTACCTGGCGTTCTACTCCATGGTGCCGACCCGTTTCATCCTGCTGACCGACGCCTTCTTCCTCCGGAAAAACGCCGATGCCGTCGCGAAGGTCCTCGACGCGCGGAAAGACCCGGCGACCGGCGCGTATTCCCCGGCCGTCGACAAGATCCTCCGCGCGTTCCCCCAGCCGGAAACGGCGCGGAAAATCGAGGCGCTGGCCGAGTCGATCGAGGTCGCCAAGGGCCGGATGGATCCCCGCGACCTTGCGCCCGTCCACGACAGCATCCCCGACGAAGGCGTCCGGAACCGTTCCTCGACGGAATACCGCGAACGCCTCTATTCGATCTTCCACGATGAAACCGGCCGGCCTCGAAACCCCATTCTACAGGCGTATCTGATCACACCGCCGGCCGGAGTCGACGCGGACGGAAAACCGCTCGTTTCCTGGTCGTTCTACTGGCCGGATCTTCCACCCGACGACTTCCACGTCGTTTCCATCGGTTCCTGACCCAGAAAGGATTCCATCCATGCCGCAACCCGACGAAGCAAAACGCCGTTTCGAGGCGAAACAGTCGATCAAGTTCCGCCTCGGCTCCATCCAGACGGGCGAACGCTTCCAGTTCGACGACTTCTTCCTTTTCCGCCGCGGAACCACCGTAGGCGCCGCCATCCCCGCTGGCGACAGGCTCCCGGCGATCCACAACGTCCACCCCGGCCGGAGCTACTCGCTCGACGGGGACAACGCCGTTCCCGGCGAGCCGGGCAACTTCCTCGTCCTTTCCGTGGACGCGTCCGAGACCGATCTTTCGGACGACGTGAAGCAGGAGGACTTCGCCGACCGGATCCTCTCCTTCTCGCGCTGGGAGAACGGCGCCCGCGAGGCGCTCCTGCGCGACCCCTGGGGCTGGGCCGAGCGCATCATCGAGATGACGGGCAACGCCGCCAAGGAGGTCCGGCCCTATCCCTATCTCGCCGAAGTCCTCCTCCTGAACGACCTCCGCGCGGCGGGCCTCGTGGGCGACGTCGCGACCGAATACCGCGGGCCCGACGCCGGCAGCCACGACTTCGAGCTCGCCTCCTGCTCCGTTGAGTGCAAGGCGCACCTGCACGCCGCCCCGGACAAGCCCGGCGAAATCACCGTCTCCAGCCAGCACCAGCTCGCCCGGACGGGGGACAAGCCGCTCTACCTCGCCTACTTCGCGATGGAGGACACCGGAGACCTCACCGTCGAAGAAGCCGCGCGCGCCTTCGGCGAGCCGCGCGCCGTCCTGCTCGAAAAGCTCCGCAAGACCGGCATCGAGGAGGGCGACTTCGCCTGGTTCCGCCCCTACCACCTCGTCTGCGAGCCGCTCGTCTACGAAATCGACGGCTCGTTCCCGCGCATCACGCCCAAGACCTTCCCGGACGGCAAGTTCCCCGCCGGCATCGTCTCCCTCGAATACCACGTCAGCCTGCAGAACCTTCCCCGCTGCACGCTCGGCGATTTCGTCGCCGCCCTCGCCGCCGGGAGCAAACCGACGTTCACGACATGATCAAGGCACCCAAGAAACTCATCGAGGTCTCGATTCCTCTTGCGTCGATTAACGCCGCTGCAGCGAGAGAGAAAAACAATCCTTTCCTTTCGAAACATCCGCGAAGTATTCACACTTGGTGGGCGAGACGTCCTTTTACGGCTGCAAGGGCCGTCCTCTTCGCGCAGCTCGTGAACGATCCCGGCGGCCAGCGCGGCTGGGATTCCCGCAGGGGTATCACCAAAGAGAAAGCCCGACTGGAACGCGAGCGCCTTTTCAAAATCATAGAGGATCTCGTGCAGTGGGAGAACACGACGAACGAAGAGGTCCTCGGTGCCGCGCGCCGCGAAATCGAGCGCTCCTGGCGCGAGACGTGCGAGATGAACCGCGGCGAGCCCGGCTTCGACCCGGAGAAGATGCCCGCCTTCCACGATCCCTTCGCCGGCGGGGGCGCCATCCCCCTCGAAGCACAGCGCCTCGGCCTCGAAGCGCACGCGAGCGACCTCAACCCCGTCGCCGTCGCCATCGAAAAGGCGATGATCGAAATCCCGCCCCGCTTCGCCGGTCGCGCCCCCATCGGCCCGGATGCCGTCAACGCAAAAGACGCGAAGAAGAACGTCAAGCCCGCAAAGGACGAGTTGGGATTGTTCGCAAACACCTCCGCGTATCCGCGTCTCCGCGCGGAAAACGGCGAGTGGCCCGGCGCGACCGGTCTCGCCGAGGACGTCCGCCGCTACGGCGCGTGGATGTGCGATGAGGCGAAACAGCGGATCGGCCATCTCTATCCCGAAGTCGAAATCACCCGGGAAATGGTCGCGGCACGCCCCGACCTCAAACCCTACGTCGGGCGCAAGCTCACCGTCATCGCCTGGCTCTGGGCGCGCACCGTCAAGAGCCCGCACCCGGCCTTCGCCGATTGCGACGTCCCCCTCGTCTCTTCCTTCATCCTTTCTTCGAAGAAAGGCAAGGAAGTCTGGCTCGAGCCCGTCGTGAACGGGAAAACCTGGCGTTTCCGCGTCCGCACCGGCACCCCGCCACAAGGCGCGGAAAACGGCACGAAACTCGGAAGCAAAACGGCAAATTTCAGATGTCTTGTTTCCGGTGCGACAATCGAAGGCGGCTACATCAAATCCGAAGGTCGAGCCGGGCGGATGGGCTCCCGCCTTATGGCAGTCGTTCTGGAAGGGAACCGCTCGCGTGTCTACGTGGAAGCCCAACCGGGCATGGAAGAACTTGCAAAGTCCGAGAAACCCAACTGGAGGCCTTCCGGCAATGTGCCGCGACATTTGACCGGAGGGACCTGCGTTCCATATGGTCTTGATGAATGGCATAAACTTTTCACCGACCGGCAACTGGTCGCGCTGAATTGCTTCCTTGATCTCGTGCAGGAAGCCCGCGCGAAAGTGCTCGCCGACGCCAAGACCGCCTTCTGGGCGGACGATGGCATCCGCCTCGCCGACGGCGGCTCCGGTCCCACCGCCTACGCCGACGCCGTGGCAACATATTGCGCGTTAGCCGTTTCACGTTGGACTGATTTCATGAACTCATGTTGCGGGTGGAATGTCACGAACGAAAATCTGAGGGTTTTATTCAACAGGCAAGCCATCCCCATGTCTTGGGACTATGCTGAAACAAACCCGTTGGGGTCGATGGGAACGTTTCAGTCTTGTTTGGAAAACGTATACGAATCTTTTCAAAGCCTTGCGCCCGAGACCGCGGGCTTCGCATTTCAGGCCGACGCCCAGAATCAAGAAGTCTCTGAAGGGAAAATAATCTCGACCGATCCTCCTTACTACGACAATATCGCTTACGCCGATCTCTCCGATTTCTTCTACGCTTGGCTGCGTCGCGGTTTGCGAAACATCTATCCATCTCTTTTCGCTACGGTGGAAACTCCGAAAGACGAAGAGCTGGTCGCCTCCCCTTATCGTCATGGGGACGCGCAACAGGCTGAAGCTTTCTTCATGGACGGCATGACCGCAACACTCAAAAATCTGGCTCGACATGCAACGCCGGCTTTTCCGGTAACGATTTATTACGCTTACAAACAGTCGAAAACTGGTGATTCCGGCACGAGCAATGCCGGATGGGAAACCTTTCTTGAAGCGGTCATTCAAGCCGGGTTTGAAATCACCCGGACATGGCCGATGCGAACCGAAAAGCAAGGACGCTCTATCAGCAATGGCACGAACGCACTTGCGTCGTCGATCGTGCTGGTGTGCCGAAAACGTCCGACGGATGCGAAGTCGTGCCAACGCCGAGAGTTCCTGAAACTTCTCCGCGAACGGATGCCGGACGCGCTTGAGGAAATGGAAGGCGGCGAAGGACGAACCGCGCAGGTGTCGCCGGTGGACCGGCCGCAGGCGGTGATCGGTCCGGGGATGGAGGTCTTTTCGTCCTTCTCCGAGGTGCTGAACGCGGACGGATCGCGGATGGGCGCGGGCGACGCGATCCGGGAGATCAACCGGTTCCTCGATCCGGAAGGCGGATTCGATCCGGAGACGCAGTTCTGCCTCGACTGGTTCCGGGCGCGCGGCTGGGACGAAGGACCGAGCGGCGACGCGATCACGATGGCGCAGGGGCAGGGCCTCGCGGTCTCCTCGGTGGTGGACGCGGGCGTCCTGCGTTCGCGCGGCGGCAAGACCGCGCTCATCCACTGGCGCGACTATCCGCAGGACTACGACCCGGAGCGCGACGCGCATCGCCCCGCGTGGGAGGTGCTGCACCACCTGGTGCGCATCCACCAGAAGCGGGGCAGCGGCGCGGCAGGCGCGTTCCTCTCGCTCGTTCAGGAGCAGGGGGAGGCGGCGCGCCGTCTGGCCTACCGCCTCTACACGCTCTGCGAACGCAAGGGGCTCGCCGAGGACGCGCGGCCCTACAACGAACTGGCGGGCGCGTGGGAGGACGTCTCCTCCGCCGCCGCCCGCGCGGCCGCCGCCGCTCCGAAGAAACAGGAACAGCTGGAACTGGGACTCTAGACCATGAAACCCTGGAAGCAAGTCGTCAAGCCGCACCGCGACGTGCGGGACGGGAATTTCAAGCAGAGCGATTTCGCCGTGGAACTGATGAAGGTCGTGAACGGCACGGCGCCGGCCGAATACCAGGACGCGCACCTCTTCTTCGAGCGCACGTTCGTCACGCAGGGCATCGCGGAACTGCTTGCGGCCGTGGCTGGACGTCTCGCCGGGACGGGCGGGCATCCCGTGATCGAGCTCAAGACGAACTTCGGCGGCGGCAAGTCGCACACGCTGCTGGCGATCTGGCACCTGGCGAAGAACGCGGCGGACGCGCGGTCGCTGCCCGGCGTGGCGGAGGTCCTCGACAAGGCCGGAATCGGAGAAGTGCCGGAAGCACGGGTCGCCGCCATCGACGGGAACTACCGCGGACCGGCGGAGACCCGGCGCGAAAGCGGCCGGACGATCCGGACGCTTTGGGGCGACCTGGCCTTCCGTCTCCTGGGCGGCGCTGGCTACGACATCGTGGCCGAGAGCGACGCGGCCGGGACGGCTCCGGGGCGCGAAAAGCTCGAAGCGCTGCTGCGCAAGGCCGCGCCGTGCGTGATTCTCCTGGACGAACTCGTCGCCTACTACCGCCAGCTCGAAAAGCCGGACCTGCCGGGCGGCTCCTACGACGCGAACCTCTCCTTCGCGCAACAGCTCACCGAGGCCGCCGCGAACGTGCCGGGCGCCGCACTGCTCGTCACGCTGCCCCAGTCCGAGGGCGAAGCCGGCGGCGAATGGGGAAGCAAGGCGCTGCGCGAGGTGGGCAACGTCGTCCACCGGCTCGCCGCCACGTGGCATCCGGTCTCGAAGGACGAAAGCTTCGAAATCGTCCGGCGCCGGCTATTCGAGCCGGTGGAAGACGAAGCGGCGATGCGCGAAACGTGCGAAGCATATCGGGCCTTTTGCCACGAGAACCGCGCGGCGCTGCCCCGCGAGGCGCAGGAAGCCGGGTTCGCCGAATCCTTCCCGAAGAGCTACCCGATTCATCCGGAAGTCTTCACGCGCCTCTACGAAGACTGGGCGACGCTGCCCGACTTCCAGAAAACGCGCGGCGTGCTCAAACTCCTCGCGCTCGTCGTCCACCGGCTCTGGACCGATCCGGACTGCGACGAACCGCTCGTGATGCCGGGATCCGTTCCGTTCGGCGCGCAGGACGTGGCCAGCCAGGCCACGCAATGGCTGCCGGGCGGGTGGGGGCCGATCCTCGCGGCCGAAATCGACGGGCCGGGTTCGGCGCCGGAGAGACTCGACGCGGCCGACCCTCAACTGGGGCGGCTCCGCGCGGCGCGGCGGGTGGCACGCACGGTGTTCCTCGGCAGCGCGCCCTCCGCGGCCGGACAGCCCAATCGCGGACTCGACTCGCCGCACGTCCTGCTCGGCTGCGCGCGGCCGGGCGAAGAACTCTCCTTCTACCGCGACGCTCTCGAAAAGATGTCGGACTCCTTCCGCTACCTCTTCCGCGACGGCGACCGGTTCTGGTTCGACACGCGTCCGAACCTCAACCGCGCCGTCGCCGAAAAGGCGGGGCGGATTCCGGCGCGCGACGTCGAGGAAGAGATCCGGAGCGCGTTCGACGTCAAGTGGGGAGCCCCGCAAGTCCCCGGCATCTACCACGCGCATGTCTTCGAACAGGGCGGGAAAATCCCGGACGACATCGTGGACGGGTTGCGCGTCGTCGTGCTGCCGGCCGACTCCCCGTATTCGCCGCGAGCGGAAAAGCCGGCCTTCGACGCGGCCCGCGCCATCCTCGAATACCGCGGCGCCTCCGCGCGGACCTACCGGAACCGGCTCGTTTTTCTCGCCGCCGACTTCGAGAAATACGGCCGCGCCTCTCAGCTCTGCCGGCAGGTCCTAGCGTGGCGCGAAACGGAATCCGACATCGCGGCACGGCGGCTTGACGCCACCGTGGGGGAGCAGGATCACGCGCGGCGCCAGGCGCAGGTCTTGCGGGAGGCCCTCGAACGGCTCGTCGGCGAGACCTTCTGCCACCTGCTCGTCCCGGCAATCGGACCGAAGGGGCCGTCCGGGCCGTGCGCGTTCGAGCGCTTCGAAGTGCGAACGGCGCCCGTCGAACGGCTCTCCGAAACCGTCTCCCGCGCCCTTGCCTCCAACGAAATCGTGATCGAATCCTGGGCCGCGCGTTTTCTTCGAGACCACCTGGATGACACCTATTTCGGAAGCGCCGACGACGTCTCCGTCCGCACGGTCTGGGCGGATATGGCCAAATACCTCGACTACGATCGTCTCGCCGGCATAGAAACGCTGCGGGCGGCCATTGAGAACGGCGTCCGGGACGGACTATTCGGCTACGCCGCGGGAAAGAACGCGGACGGGAGCTACGAAGGATTCAAGTTCAAGGAATCGTTCATGGCGGGTGTCAGCGATCGGGATATGCTAATCAAGTTGGAGAAAGCCGAGAAGGTTCAACCCCCGCCTCCTCCGCCCCCGCCTCCTCCCGGTGGAGGCAAAGGACCGAAGCCGCCGCCACCGCCGCCACCGCCGCCGCCAAAGCCTGCAGGCAAGCGGTGCTTCGTGGGCTCGGCGTCGCTAGATATTTCCGGCGATCTCTCCTCGCTCGATGAAATCCGGGACGAGATCCTCGCTCTCGTCTCCGGCCACGGCCTGAACGCGAGCGTCCGTCTGGACATCCGCGCCGAAAGCGGCGAAACCTTCCCGCCCGACCTTCTCCGCGCCCTCAAGACCAACAGCCGCCTTTTGGACGAATCTTCCCTTTCCTGATTCGCGGCAAGACGGCAATCTCGGAGCAGGCAACTGCCAAGACCGGCGCAAAAACGGTTGATTCCATTTTGCCGTTGCGGATAATGCGCGAGAGGGACCGGCGAAAGCCGTCGAAACGAAAGGGAAAACACAATGAGCATCACATGGGACGCGGTCGGCTGGCTGAAACGATTCAGGGAAGCGAGCGAACAGGCGAAGACGGAAGCGTGGGGCGGCGCTTCCGCGGCGACGTTGCGGAACCTCCGGAAGGAAGTCTTCGACAACACGGTGGCGGCCGTGAAGGCCGGTTCGTACGAACCCTCCTACACGTGGTTCAAAAACGCGGCGAACCCGAATCCGGTCGTTCGGCTCGGATCGAGTCCGACCATCGCGGCGGACACGAGATTCTACCAGGCCGAAATCAAGGGATCCTGGGGGAATGGCGGCAAGACCGACGTCCGCGTGCTCGAGGGCGACTGCCTCTCCGTCGCGCGGCTCGTCGCGCAGACCGAACCCGAAACCGCGATCCTGAACATGGCCAATGAGATGAGGCCCGGAGGCGGGGTGTTCAGCGGCCGGGGCGCGCAGGAGGAGTATCTCTTCCGCTGTTCCGACTATTTTCTTTCCCTGTACCAATACGCGGCGGACTTCGATCCTGCGCCATATGGCGTGGAGCCCGCGTCGGAACGTTATCCGCTCGATTTGGATTTCGGCGGAGTGTTCTCTCGGGGCGTGACCGTGTTCCGCGGACCGGAGGAGGAGGGGTATCCCCTTCTCGACAAGCCGTGGAAGGCGAACTTCATCGCGGTGGCGGGGCCGCATGGGCTCTCGAACGCGGGCGGTCTGGACTCTCCGGCCGGAAGGAACCTCGCGAACAAGGTCCGGACCGTCCTCGCCATCGCCGCGGAGAACGGGCAGAGGAAACTCGTCCTGAGCGCGCTGGGATGCGGCGCGTTCGCCTGCGGCGCGACCATCGTCGCCACGGCGTTCCGGAACGCGATCGAATCGGCCGAGTTCGCCGGCGCGTTCGACCGGATCGTCTTCGCCATCAAGCCGGACCACAACGATCCGGACGGGAAGAACGTCCGCGAATTCGCCGCCGCGTTCTCCTGATTCCGGCATGAACTACGCAATCGGGACGTTCGACGGGCATGTGCCCGTCGCGCTCCCGGAGGGGCGCTTTCTCGTCGACACGGGCTCACCCGAGCTTCGCCCGGTCCGGGGCGGATAAACGACATTGTGTCGATTAGTCGCCCGGAAAATCTATCTTCTTTGGGCGACTAAATGACATTTTGACGATTAGTTGCCCGATTATGCTTGCGTTTTCCGGCCGGTTCTGCGCGTCCGGGCATGGACGACCGGAAGCAGCGCGAGGCGTTCTGCGCCGACCTCGCCGCGCAATCCCGGCTGCCGAAGGTCGTGGTCGAGACGTGGAGCGAAGCGTTCGCGCTTCTCGACGGGGCGCTCCCGGACGGTGGGCGGACGGTCGTCCTCCTCGACGAGATCTCCTGGCTCGGCGGATACGATCCGGACTTCGCGGGATACCTGAAGAAGGCGTGGGACCGGCTGTTCTCCCGGCGGCGGGGGCTGGTCTTCGTCCTGTGCGGCTCCGTCTCGGCGTGGATTGTCGAGAACATCCTGAAGAACACGGGGTTCGCGGGGCGCAACTCCCTCGACCTCGAGGTGCCGGAACTGCCGCTCCGGGACTGCGACCGGTTCTTCGGGAAGCGGGCTTCGCGGATCGCCCTCGGCGAGAAGCTCGACGTCCTGTCCGTCACGGGCGGGATTCCCCGCTATCTCCAGGAAATCCGGCCGGCGCTTTCCGCGGACGAGAACGTCCGCCGGCTCTGCTTCACGCCCGGGGGGCTCCTCTTCCGCGAGTTCGACGAGATATTCTCCGACGTATTCGGGGAGAAGGCGATGCGCCGCCGCATCGTCCTCGAAGGGCTCGCCCGCGGCAGCCGGACCGTTTCCGAACTGGCCGGCGAGCTCGGCGAAACGGTCAACGGACATCTTTCCGCCACGCTCGAGGAACTCCGGCTCGCCGGATTCGCCGCGAAGGACGTCGGCCTCAATCCGCAGACGGGCCTGCCGCTCCGCGAGGCACGCTGGCGCCTGAAGGACAACTACGCGCGGTTCTATCTGCACTACGTCCGGCCCCGGAAGGCGGCGATCGAGGCGGGGCTCTTCTCCTTCGGCGCGCTGGAGCGGCTCGACGGCTGGGAGACCATCCTGGGACTGCAGTTCGAGAATCTCGTCCTCGACCGCGTCCCGGCGCTGCTCCCGAAGATCGGGTTGCGCGATTCGCTCGTCTTCTCGGCGGCGCTCTACCGTCAGGAGAAGACGAACCGCGCGAAGGGATGCCGGATCGACCTGCTCGTCCAGTCGAAGCGGTCGGTCTGCGTCGTCGAGATCAAGCGCCGCCGCGAAATCGGCCGCGGTATCGCGGACGAGGTCGCGGAAAAGCTGTCGCGGCTCCGTCTCGCCAAGGGTCTGTCCGTCCGCACGGCCCTCGTCTACGCGGGCGAACTCTCCCCCGCCGTCCGGGAAGAGGGCTTCTTCGATTTCATCGTCGGCGCGGACGAGCTCTTCGCGGACGCCTGACTCCGCCAAGCCAGTTCCGCGTGGGCGCGGAGCAGCCGACGCCCGACGCGGGAATTCCATTTTCGGGGAGAAACCGGGGACGGCCCCCGGAGAACGCGGGGGAAGCCGCCCCCTTTCTTCGGCCCTTCGACCGACTCGACCGAGACGGCCTCCTTCCGCTTCGCGCGCCCCAGGCCGCCGAAGCGCGACTCGGTCGATTCTGTCGATTCGGTCGTGATGTCGACCGACCGCCTGGCTGGGGAAGCCGCCCCCTTTCTTCGGGCCTTCGACGATCCGACGACGTCGACGACATCGACTACCCCTCGCCGCAAGGCGCACGGGGCGCCTCTGGAAGTCGTGCGCGCGCGGGCGGTCCGGAATCCGGTCGCACCCTCCGCCTTCGGCCTTCCGTGCGCGGGTCGTCGATGTCGTCGACGTAGTCGATGTAGTCGATCGGCCGATTGGCGGGGGCGGCTTCCCCCCTTTCCCGGCCTTCGACGATCCGACGACGTCGACTACATCGACTACCCCTCGCCGCAAGGCGCATGGGACCCCTGGAAGTCATGCGCGCGCGGGCGGTCCGGAATCCGGTCGCACCCTTCGCCTTCGGCCTTCCGTGCGCGGTTGTCGACGGGGGGGCGATTTTTTTTTTGAAATTTCCATTGACAGTTGGATTTTTGCCACGCATAGTCTGTGTGCGGCACCCATACGAACGCCAACCAAAACAACACACAAAACACATACAAAACACAAAACAACAACAAAGCATGCAGGGTGGTCACCTGTAGTGACCCGACAACCGACGGCCCGGCGAGCAGCCGCACGGTGTATCCGGACAAGTCCGGCATGCGCCTCGCAAAACAAAGAAACATGAGGAAACACAAATGAACCAGAACGAAAACGCGACGGTCCTCCTCACCGAGGGGGAAATCAACGAAGGGATGAAGGCCCACGAGGGCCTTGTGCGCACCATGGCGGCCCGGCTTGCGGCCGCATGGGGCAAGGAGGTGGACGACGACCTCCTCCAGGCGGGGCGCATCGGCCTTTGGGAAGGCCTCAAGCGCTATGACAAGTCCCGCGGGGCCAAGCAGACGACCTACGCGGGATTGTGGGTCCGGCGCGGCCTTCTCCGCGAATTGGAGAGGCGGCGCAAGTACGAGGACTTCTTCCCCGCGTCCCTCCAGGACCCGGCGGGCGACGAAGGCGGCGCCACGTTGGCCGACCTCCACGCCGACAACCTTGTCGCCGACCCCGGCGACGAAGCCGGGTGGGAGGAGATGCGGGAGGCCGTTCTACGGCGGTTGGCGACACTTCGCGCCGGCGACCGCGAGACGGTGGAGCTCCACTACGGGCTCAAGGACGGCATCCCCCGCACGCTCAAGGAGATTGCGGCGAAGCGCGGCGTCTCCACGACGAGGGTCCACAAGGTCCTCCACCGGGCCTTGGCGGCACTCCGCCCGCCGGCCCCGGCCGCGTAGGGCCGCCGGGGCGGCGGCGCGCGGGGCCGTTGGACTTCGCGCGCCGGTTCTGGTAGCATCCCGCTTGCGCCGTCTGCGAAAAACCGCCATGCCAGAATCCCCCATCCCGACGACGGAGACGCTCTACCACGGCACGAACCGGCTCTTCCGCCGCTTCGACTTGGGCCACGTGCTCGAAGGCGACGGCAAGGTCAAGTTCGGCTGGGGCGTTTACGTCACGGACCGCGTCGACTCCGCGCTCGAATACGCGCGCAAGAGCCAGGCGC
>Ga0310691_10003790_pt1 | contig 17666 bp, 4 predicted proteins | sample 176DNAGHGlowgp2_FD_203887 | JGI IMG/M metagenome (GOLD analysis project Ga0310691, IMG submission 203887) | Sheep rumen microbial communities from Palmerston North, Manawatu-Wanganui, New Zealand - 1766 DNA GHGlow gp2 (v2) (version 2) | ecosystem: Host-associated > Mammals > Digestive system >...
TTTGAATGTTACTGTTCATGTATTATATCCTGCTACTAATGATATTGGACTCTTACTTGGCTGCACTGATACACTACAACTTGGTTTCGTCTTATCATATCTAACATACAAAGCATCAGATTGTTCTGATATATTTCCTACAGCATCAATAGCTCTAAAATAAACCGTATCATTTCTTCAATCAGTATCTGTCCATGGCTCATATGTTGTCCATGTAGTTCAATTTGAAGATAAACGGCTTGTTGCTCCTGCCAATGTCGTCCAGTTTCAATCTCATTTTTTCCATTGTATTGTCACTACCGTATTTGCTTCTGTTGTAGTAATATCTGACCTAAATTGTTTATTAGCCCAGTTTCCATTTGTATGTGTTCATCATCCACTTACGTAATGTAATGTAAATGTTGGTTTTGTTGGAGCTATATTATCTACTGTTACTGCTGCACTTGTCTTTGTCGCTGCTGCATTTCATGCTGTATCATACACTTTATTCGCTGGCAATGTAAATGTTACTGTTCCATTTACACTTGCCTTCGCTGTATAGATAAATGTGAATGTCCTGCTTGTTGCACTTCATCCTACTGTCGCATTACTCAATGTTACATGCGCATTACTCAATGTTATATCTCCACTATTTAATGCATCTGTACTCACTCATACGCTATCTGTACATGTTAATACTATACTTCATGTCGCCCCACTCTTCAAATCCGTCTTACTTGGTATTCACCAACTACATACTGGTGCTGTCTTATCTAATTTATATGTTCAGCTCGCCATCTTGCTATTTCATGCATTATCATACGCACATACGTATAAATATCTTGTTCATTCTGTACTATCTGTTATCGTTGTTCAGCTTGTATACTGTGTTCAGTTTGCCCAACATTGTGCTAATGTTGTAGTGGTAGATGTAGTCCAATAGTATTTTGCCTTATCTCCACTTAGTCATGATGTTGCATCATTTGCTGTTAATTTTATACTTATATCGGATTTTTTCCAATCTGTTGAACTATTATTCAGTCATACATTTGGTGCTACTGTATCCAAAATTATAGTATCATTTGCATCTTTTGTTCCATTTCATAATGCATCCTGGTACTGTACGTATACTGTCTTTGTTCAATCTGTTGCCGTACATCCATTTGATGTATTGAATGTCCAGCTCTTACTTGTGGCGTAAGTCTCCCATGCACTCCATGTGCTATTATTACAGCTAAATCTCATCTTTCACATTCCTGCTCATGCATCACTTGCACTTAATGTCAAAGTTACTGTTGCACTTGTCGTATATGATGCATTATTATTGATTGATATTGTTCATGCGCTTGGTGCTGTTTTATCGATATGAATTGTATTCGCTGATCTCTTTGTAGCTACGTTTCATGCTGTATCTTCAGCATATAAACAGATATATTTTCCATTATTTGTTTCAGCTGTTTGATTGAAATTTGTGGCTGTAGTAGCTGTATAACTACTTGCTGTAGTTGGACATGTAGTAGCTGTCGTATAAAGTACTTTTTTTACACTTGCATCTCACCAGCTCACTGTCACAGTATCACTAGATACATATGTAGCACTTACATCATCACTAAAACTTAATGTAGGAGCTACTGTATCTATATTTATAGTCCTAGATATCGTAGCTGACTGTCATACCATATCTACTGCTGTTCATCCATATACATATGTTCCATCTGCTAGTCATGTGTATGCTCTAGTATATGTCCATGTGTTTTCAGACGTCTTTGATAGATTTCAATTATATAATTCAGCAATTTCTGATGCTGTTAATGCACGATTATATACACGTACTTCATCTATTACAGCTTTTGCAAAATATCAATCACTTCTTTTTCATATATAAACTAATGGTCTATTTTCTGTCGATCAAGCTGTTCAGCTTCCAATATTTTTTCAATTTATATATATTGTATACTGTGACCCATTTCTAATCAACACAAAGTGAACAAATCAAGTCTGTTTTGTCCATGGTACTTCGGTATAACTTGATCATAAATAAAGTAAGAATTTACTACCATTATATCTTAATCAATAATTACTTCCAGCCATTCCAATAAAATAATTAGCTGTACTACTTACATTTCATAAATTTATTCGCAAACTAATACTAGAACTATTTGTAAAAGGCACATTTGGTAACTGGATATAGTCGTTTGTTCCATCAAAACTATATGCTCATCATCGTTTTCCTGCACTTGTATATGTCGCTCAATTTATTACTCCATCATTTCAATGATTTGACATATCCTTTACTAATGTAGATGTTTCTCATAATTCTGACACATTATCAAAGTTATACATCAAAATTAATGAATCATCATATAGACTACTCTGATTTCCATCAAATGTCCACGTAAATCCACTTAGATTTGCTTCTGTAATTTCTGCTTTTCCTGTAAAATAATTTCGATTCTGCCATGCATTATCTGCTGGTGTAGGTGATACAAATGACATAGTCGGTGCTATAGTATCCACTACTACAACTGTTGCACTTCATGTAGAGTCAGCATAGTTATTTGATGTATCTTTTACTTTACTTGCTGGCAATGTGAATGTTACTGTTCCATTCTTGTTGGCTACTGTCGTGTATGTAAATGTGAAAGTCTTATTTGTTGCAGTTCATCCTACTGTTGCATTACTTAATGTTACTAATCATGCCGTAGTCATACTAATATCACTACCTGCAAGAGATGTATTTGCTATTCATACTGCATCTGTACATGTCAACGTGATTGTTCATGATTCTCATGCTTTTATATATTTTTTGCTTGGTTCTCACCATGTACATACTGGTTTCGTCATATCTACCGTCACTGTATTACTTGCTGCTGTTACCGCATTCGTATTTCATGCTGCATCAACCACTTTTCATGCTGCCAACTTAAATGTCGTCGCACCATCCGCTTTCGCCGTATATGTAAATGTATATATCTTTCCATTTGTAGTATCACTTACTGTTGCCGCACTTAGTGTTACTACTGACGTTGTATAATCCAATGCTGTCGCCGCCAAACTTGTTGTACTTATTGCACTTCATGTAGATATACATGTAAATGCTACACTTCATGTCTCTCAAGCTTTCAATAATGTCTTCGTTGGCTGTGTACTTATCACACAACTTGGAGCTATATTATCTACTGTTACTGCTGCACTTGTCTTTGTCGCTGCTGCATTTCATGCTGTATCATACACTTTATTCGCTGGTAATGTAAATGTTACTGTTCCATTTACACTTGCCTTCGCTGTATAGATAAATGTGAATGTCCTGCTTGTTGCACTTCATCCTACTGTCGCATTACTCAATGTTACATATGCATTACTCAATGTTATATCTCCACTATTTAATGCATCTGTACTCACTCATACGCTATCTGTACATGTTAATACTATACTTCATGTCGCCCCACTCTTCAAATCCGTCTTACTTGGTGTTCACCATGTACATACTGGTGCCGTAGTATCAGTACATGCTCATGTAAATGTTGTATTTGCCGATATCGTTGTACTTGCCGATGGAGCTAAAGTTCCGTTCCATTTAGGCGTAGAATATCATGAAGCTGTTCTACATGTTATAGTTCAGAGTTTTACACTACAGCTAGTAGCTTGTGCCGCTCCATTATATGTAGATGGAATTGTACATGAACCAGAACCATTAACTATAGCCGTAGTAGATAATGCATCTCTTCCATATGTTGCTGTATATGTAATAGGATCATTTGATGTCTGTGCATAGAAAGTTTTAGTAGTTGTTGAGGTATTTGATGTAATGGTAACAGTTTGTCATGCTGTATAACTGGCAGTATGAGTAGCTGCTGCTGTACTCCATCATATCACATTCGGTGTATTTGCATGTGCCGTAATTGTAGGAAAGGTTATACCAGATGTACATGTTGTAGCTTGTGATGCTCCATTCCAAACTGCAGGAATCGTACATAAAGTATATTTTGTAGATGCTGTTTTTGTTGTTCAATTGAATGTAAAACTTGTATTTCCATTTGGAGTAAATGTAATATATCTAGGTGCTGCCGCCTTAGTACTCTGAGCATAATAACTTGCGTTAGCAGAAAAACTTTTTGCTGTTCCATGAGTCCAATAATTAGAATGTGTACCCGCTGCTGTTGTATATCATTTAACTGTAAATCCACTTGGAGCTGTAATTGTAGGACTCGTGATACTACATGTAGTGTCATTATTCCAAATGGCACATGATTGAGTCAAACTGGTAGCTGTACTTGCAGTTCATCCACTAGGAGTCTGACTTGTATTTCAGTTTCTATAAAATGTGATAGTTACATCTTTTTTACTTTGTGCATAATAATCAGTAGGACTTCATATTGGCAAAAATACTGTACTACCTGGCGTCAATACACTAGTCCTCATATTTTCTCATGTACTAAATCATACCACAGTTTTACCTGATGGTGGAGTAATATTTGGAACTGTTATAGTCACTCATGTACTATTTTGATATGTAAAAACCGTAATTGCACAACCATTAGTCATTGATCATCACAGATAACCATATCGACAGGCTCATCATGTTAACACTGTATTACCAGTATTATTATAAAATTTAATTATACGTGGAGCTGTTCGCCATGCATAATATGTACCATTTTCACTTACGATTTTTGCAGAAGCATTTGACCATGCATTATGATGTACATATTCTCATGTCGAATAATAAGCATCATAACGTGGCGGAATCCATGGAGAAGTAATACTACATCATGTAGCTGTACCATAATATATACAAGTTTTTGTAAGAATATCACCAGTATATCTCGTTCAATTAGGATATGGATCCATCTGAAATTCAACTCAGTTTCTATCAAATGTTATTGTCACTTCTTGAGCTAAACATGCATCATCTGCGTTAGGGATTACTCATGATTCTTTAGATCAGATTACGTAATTATTGTATGCTGTATTATTATTTATATTATTACAAAATGCATGGTCTCAGATAGTCGTTACATTATTTGGTATTCTTACTCTTGTTATTTCATTACTTCAAAAAGCAGAATCTCAGATACTTGTTACACTATCTGGTATTATTACATTTGTCAAATAATTATACTCAAAAGCAGAATCTCAGATACTTGTTACATTTCTTGGTATTTCTATCTCTTCTATATAGTTACGATCAAATGCATTATTTCAAATTCTTGTCACAGTAATCGGAATCGTTACACTTGTCAAGTTTTCATCCTCAAATGCATGATCTCATATTGCCGTAATTGTTACTCAATCTATTATACTAGGAATTACTACATCCGTTCCACATCTTTCATCATAATCCATGACTGTCCCATCTTCATTCATAGTAAAACAACTATTCCATTTTGCATATGCCATATCTGTAGACGAAGACCACTCCTCTCATGGATTATATGGTGTAGTTAATACACTATTTTTATACCATCATCAAAACAATCTATAATCACTTGAATTTCTAACTGGAACCGGAGTTACTTCTGCATAATATCAATAATTACCCACACTTCCATCACTTTTAAATCAAAATGTTACCGAATCTCATGAAATATCGTATTCTCTAGTTGTCTTAGTTGTTCATCATAACTTTCATGATACTGATGTAGAATAGTTACCTGCTGGAGTATATGTTGGATGAGATCATGCCCATACTACCGCCCAATCAAAATTTGTATTTTCTGTAGCATATGTTATCTTCACATGTAAACTCTCAGCTCATGTCACAGTTATCACCTCAGTTTGATTTAGATTTTCATCATAATCATCATAAGACTCACCATTATTTACTATATTTTGCGTACTAGATATGTATGGATTCGATGCATAGGCTCAATTTCACATTATATCTGCATACCATCCTTCACTTACAACAGATCCATCTGTAACAAAGTGAAACGTCACAGTATCCCCAAATATAGTATATGTTTTTGTAGCCATACCACAATCATCTAAAAATGATCCACAAGCGTCTCATTGTATTATTCTTATATCATTTCAATAAACATCTTTAGTTATAAGATTTCCTCTTTTATCCAACAATTCAATATAATCACAATCATCACCTTCTGTTTCATAAGTTATAGATACATTCAAAGTTTGTACTCATGTTATTGTTACCGTAGTTGTCTCATCTACATCATTTGAATATAATTCATCATCATTTGTCCATTCTCATCAATCAAGATATCGATTTGATGAACTTGCATGTTTTATTATCTTAAAAATTTTTGATGCATTTGCTACCACTCTTGAACTACCTCCAAATGTTCATCCATTAGCGTTAAAAGTTACCGTCGGCATCACAAGACACGCATCTTTACCACCCTCGGGTAAATTTTGTAATTTAGTATATCATATTACTGGATCTTCATAATTATCACAAAATGCATTTTCTCAGATACTCGTTACACTATCCGGTATTATTACACTTGTTAAAGAATTACCCTCAAACGCAAAATCTGGTATATTCGACAATCCAGTTCCTATTATTAACTCTTTTATATAGTTATAATTAAATGCTCTATGTCAAATACTAGTCACTGAATTCGGAATTACAAGTGTCTCCACTCACGTACTAAAAGCTTCATAAAAGGCACCATTTCAAATACTAGTCACTGAATCAGGAATATTTATACTATTAATAGTATTTTCTTTAAAAGCCTCATTTCATATACTCGTAACTGTATTTGGGATAAACACACTTGTTAATAAATTTTCTCCTTGAGAATGAAACGCTTCTTCCCCTATTGCCGTAACTGTTACTCCATCTATTATACTGGGGATTACTACATCACTTGGACAATTTTCTGAGTAATCTATTATTGTTCATCCACTCATAGTAAAACAAACATTATTCCATTTTGCATATGCTGTACTTGTAGACGAAGACCACTCCTCTCATGGATTATATGGTGTAGTTAATGCACTATTTTTATACCATCATCAAAACTCATAATATGTTTTACTTGGAACTGGTGTTACTTCTGCATAATATCCATAATTACTCACAGATGTATCACTTTTAAATCAGAATGTTACCGAATCTCATGGAATATCATATTCCTTAGTTGTTTTGGTTGTTCATCATAATTTTCATGATATTGACGTACTATAGTTGCTCGCTGCAGTATATGTTGGATGAGATCACGCCCATACTACCGCCCAATCATAATTAACACCTTGTGTAGCATACGTTATCTTCACATGTATTTTTCCAGCTCATGTAAACGTTATTACCTCAGTTAAATTTAGATTATTCGCATAATTTCCATTCTGCACTCATGCATCTGATATATTTGATGTATGTGACACATATGGATTAGAGTCATTATAAGCCGTCACTCTCAACGTAGTCGCACCATTCCCGAATTTTCATCCATTTGCATTAAATGCAAAAATTGGACATGCATTTGCTGTACTTACCAACCAGTTAGCATGTACTCCACATCTTCATGGCTGATTATTAGAAAACACATCTTGATCACTACTTGGTGCTGTAATTCATGCTACCAAATCTGATACCTTTCTATTTATTGTATAACTTGAAGAATAAAAAGCTCTATAATAACCATTTGATTTATTATAAGCAGCAGATGTTAATTTAAAAGAATTTGGTAAGTTTGTGATTCTTCAGTTCGTATTAAAATAAGCGAAAAAATAATCTCATACTGTCGTAATATTACTAGCATCAAAAGATCATTCCGGCAGACTTGTTAATCTTCAATTATTATTGAAATGAGCGAAAAAACCACCTCATACTGAAGTAATATTGCTAGTATCAAAAGATCATTCTGGTAATTGTGTTACTCTTGTATTGTCAGCATTGAAACAAACAAATACCTGATTCTCCGCTGAAGTAACATTTGATATATTAAATGATGAATCTGGCAACTGAGAAATATATCACCTTTGATTAAATCTAGCAAAAGAATTATCCCCCAGACTTGTAATGTTACTAGTATCAAAAGATCCATCTGGTAAACTTTCTATCGCTCAGCTATAATTAAAGAAATTGAAAAAATAGTCTCCAGGCTCCGTTGCACTATCTCAAAAGTAATCTGCTAATGATGGCATAGATACTATTTTTACTTTCGATACTGTTGTTCAACTTTGTGGCACCAAAGGAATTCCATCTCTATTCTGAAAAGTCCATCTAGGAGTTGTATTAAGTGGAAGTCTTGCTGGAAAAGATAACGTAATTGTATATGTTCATTCACTAGTATATGTATGTGTCGTATCTGCTGTCAGATTTTGTATAGAACTTCCATCTCACCAGTCTACTGTATATGCATTAGCAAAATATTTATTAATCGTAAGAGTCTGATTGGCTGATTTAGCTGTCGCCTCAAGTATAATACTGCGTTCACTTGCCCAATTGGCAACTAGAATTGTATTCGACCTTACTACAAATGAATCTCATGGATTTCATACTTTAGCCCCAACAATACCGCCGAACAAATACCATCACAATAGTACATATCATGTCCTTGTAGCCTTAGGTAATATAATCGTATCTCACGAACTTGCATATATCCTTTTAGTAGTCTTAGGTAATATAATCGTATCTCACGAAATAAACGTTCATCAACCCGCATTAAACTCTACATATAGATTACAGCTTCATGCCGAATTTACCAACCAGTTAGCATTTACTCTACATCTTCATGGCTGATTATCTGAGAATGTATTTCTATCACTATTTGGGTTTGTCACCCCTGCTACCAATTCAAACACATTCCTATTTAGTGTATAGTCTGGAGAATTAAATGCATTGGCATAAGCACCTGTTTTATTATATGCTGCCGATGTTAATTTAAATGAATCTGGTAAATTTTCTATTACTCAGTCATAATTGAAACCATTAAAGAAATCAGTTCCTGCCGTAGTAATATGGCTCATATCAAAAGATCATTCTGGCAAACTCGTTAAGTTTCAATTATTATTAAACCAATAAAAAGCAAAATTTCCTACAGTAGTAATATTACTCGTATCAAAAGATCCCTCTGGCAAACTAGTTAAATTTCAATTATTATTAAACGCATTAAAAAAGTATTCTCATGCTGACGTAATATAAGATGTATCAAAAGATCATTCCGGCAAACTTTCTATCGCTCAATTACTATTAAAAATCGGGAAAAAAAAGTTTCATACAAATGTTGAATTAGTAGATCAAAACCAATTTTCCAATGATGGCATATAAATTATTTTTATTCATGCCATTGTGGTTCATTCCTTTGGAATCAATGGATCATCGGAATATCAAAATGTCCATCTAGTTGCAGTACCCGTTAAGGATAATGTAATAGTATACGTTCATGCTGTGTTATATGTATGTGTCGTTTTTACCATCAGATTTTGAACAGGACTTCCATCTCACCAGTCTACTGTATATGCATTATAAAAATATTTACCAATTGTAAGAGTCTGATTAGCTGCTGTAGCTGTCGCCTCAAGTTTTATCGAACTTACATCATCACTTTTAGTCATTACTGGCTGAGCCAATGCTTTTAGCATCACTGATCACAATTTCATCGGTCTATTTATTACCGGAGCTACTGATATTCCTCCATCTACATCCAGATTCTCCACTTCTTCTACTACTTCTTCTACTTTTCATGTATTTACCTGTCATGTCGTAGTCTCATTTGTTCCTGTTGTTACCTGCGTCTCCTCTGATGATGAAGACCCTCATCATGATCTCTTTCTCCATTGTGCTACCAATTCTGCTCATGATAACGGCATCGTAGATGGAAAACTTGGATTCCATCCATTGAATATATATCCACCTTTAGTTGGATTAATAGGAGCTATTAAATCTGATCCATATTTTCATGTAATAGGCAAAATTTCACTTCCCCCATCTGTATCGAAAGTGACTGTATATATATTCCTATCATACATAATTCTCACCACTGTACTTCCATCTCATTTAATGATTCTCTGCTCTATTTCTTTAGCTGTAAATCATGTATATTCTCTGGCTACAGCATGAGTCATTTCATCTGTAGTTCCACTCAATATTTCTATATCATCTTCTTCATATGATGATGCATTTGCTTTTTCCAATGCGTGTATCACCTCATATTTTACTCATGTATTAGCCTGCCACACTGCACTATATTTTTTATTTCCATAGTTTCATTTTGTCAGAGTTATATTTTTCTCTGGCTCTAAACCATTACTTCCTGTCCATCACAAGAATGTATATCATGTCTTGACTGGCTCATTCAAAATAAATGTTGGTGTCTCTATAGTATATGTATCCGGATTATCTACGACTGCATCATCTACATTCTTGTATACTATCTTATATTCTATTATTTCACTTAATGGAGTAGCCGTTACATCTCTATCAGGCATATTAAATACTACTTGATTATTTATCGATGTATTTGATATTCACGTACCATTCAGTCATATTATCTGCCATCACATAAATCTATATCATGTATTTACTGTAGCATTAAGTTCTACTCTTGAATTATATGGTTTCTTTCATGTCTGTGTACTTAGTGATGTATCTACGTTCTCATTTTCATGCAAAGTAAACTGAAAAGTATCTATTTCACATTCATCTCCACTTAAATGATAATGCTGATTACATTCTCGTTCACATGCTGGAATTTCGTTTCGTTTAGCTCATGTAATATCCCATACAATAGTCGTTCACGTTACTATATATGTAGAATTTTCCACTTTTCACGTCTGAATACATTCTATAGTTTTTGTATTTGATTCACATAGTCATCATATTTTATGATAGCTGTCTAGACATGTCCACTCACATACAGGAATCTCATTCCAATTACTTCATGTAATATCCCATGTAATAGTTGTTCACGTTACTATATATGTAGAATTTTCCACTTTTCATGTCTGAATACATTCCACAGTTTTTGTATTTGATTCACATAGTCAATTTTCCTCATGATAATCATCTGCACATTTCCATGTAGCTACTAATGTAATATCTCACGTTACTGGAGTATCAAAATCAAACTTCAATCATCTAGAATACCATCACAATCGATTATATCATGTTCATCTATCATCATGCTCTGGTTCTGTCAAAAGATCTCCCCAATGTTTAGTCTCTGTAGTTACTTCACCTTCATCTACATATGTAATTGTATAGTCTATCAATTCATATTCTACGCTCTTGAAACAACGTATTGGATAACCTGTTGTACGAACTGTTTCCCATCATCATAGATTGATATGATCATCCCACACTTCAAATCACAGAGATTCTCCATTTAATGGTGTAGATGTCCATAAATGTGCTGTTTCTCATGTACGTTGTAAAGTTCCATTAATTATACGTCATGCATATGATATATTGAATATTTCTTTGAAATTTTCGATATATTCACTATCCAAATAATATGCGGCTTTCCTTTCTTTTCATATATAGTCTGAATATGACAGTCAGCTCGTTGAAGCTAAATCTAATCCATTATTTGCCAAAAATGATGACAATAAAGCATACCATTCTCATACACTTGGTACATGGTATCCATCTGGACATGGTCACTGTCTATCAGCATCTATATCATAGTAATCATTTTCTTCATTATCTCACTCTCATCACCATAGATTATCATTTGATACAGTTGACCAATCATTACTTCATTTTATAAAATTTTCTCATCTAAATCGATTATTTGGTCCATATCATGATGCATCTACTCTTTCATTTGTATAATGATTCAACTGTGTATGATGAGAAAATGGATAATTATTTCACCACTGATAATAACGTCCATATGATTCTTCTCCATACATATCATTACTTTCTGCTCATAGATTTCTATCCATCAATGTAATAGTATATCTTTTTCATTCCACTACTCCTGTATACACAAGATCATAGATATCCATTTCATCATCTATTACACTTCCAGTTTCTGGAGTTGGAAGTGTTTCGTTACTTCCTGTCTCTGGAGTTGGAAGTGTTTCGCTATTTCCAGTTTCTGGAGTTGGAGTCGGTTCATCATTTCCTGTTGATGAAGTTGGAGTTGGTTCATCATTTCCTGTTGTTGGTGTTGAAATTGGTTCATCATTTCCTGTTGTTGGTGTTGAAATTGGTTCATCATTTCCTGTTGTTGGTGTTGAAATTGGTTCATCATTTCCCGTTGATGAAGTTGGAGTTGGTTCATCATTTCCTGTTGATGAAGTTGGAGTTGATTCTTTTACTTTATCATCTGAATCCTGATTAACTACAATATCTTCTGTAGTTTCATCGTCATTTGATGTATTATCTGAAGTTTTAGTATCTGAAGAATCATCACTTAGAGTATCATCATTTCCTGATGTATTATTATCATCTGATGTATCTAACACAGTTATTTGATTTTCTGTTTCTAAATTTTCTTCTTGTGCAAAAACGTAACTAAACGATTCAAAAAAATTCGATGTAGCAAATACCACCAACATTATCACTGCTGAAATTTTTCTACCTTTTTGCATCCCATTCAAAAATCAAATAAATCGTCAACAATTTAACCTATATAATTATATTCACAAAATCTAAATTTTGCAAAAAAATGAAGCATTTCAGCACATTTCAACTTGCATTATAAAAATCAGACTAAAATATTATTGACTTATTTTTAAATAATCGAATACATGAAAAAATTTTTCCATTTTCTGATAACTTTTATATATCAAAAAATTTTTTACCCCCTCTATATGGGGAAGAGTCTCCAATGGAGTCGGGGATTTTTATACATCACACCTGTCATTCTGAGCATTAGTGAAAAATCCAAAAAAATCCCCCTTTGACAAGAGGGAGACTTTCACGTAAAATTTTTATCTCTTATTCTTTTCATAATACTCTTTAGCTGCTGCCTCTTGAGCCTTTTTCTTGTTTACTCACGTTCACTCTGCAGCTTTTTCATTATTTATAAACAATTCTGATTTGTATAATAATACATTACCTTTTTTATCTACTTCCGCCTCAGTCTCACGATATTCTGGAATTTGCTTAGTATTTCTCTGAACTATCTCTTGAACTAAAGTTTTATAAGATTTGACTGGATGCGTAGAAATACTGTCCATAAATGGATACAAATATTTTTCCACAAATTTCAACACTTCATCTGGACCAAAATCAATGTATAGATACCCAAGCAACGCTTCAAAAGCATCCCCAAGAATTGTCTCCTTTTCACGTCAATTATTATTCTCCTCTCATTTTGAGATAAATAACTGTTGATTCAGTCAAATTTTTTTAGCAGCTTCTGCCAAAGTTTCCTCACGAACTAATGCAATCTTATAAAGTGTCATCGTAGATTCTGCCATTTCTGGATGATTTACGAAAAGCAGTTTAGCAACACATGCTCAAAGTATCGAATCTCATAGAAATTCAAGTCTTTCATTGTGAGATGTAATCACCTTAAAATCTGCCGCATAAGATTTGTGCATAAAAGCTACAAGAAAAAGATCTACATTTTTAATTTGTGATTCTTCTATTCAGAGTCATTTTACATATTCACGCAACTCCTTTTCCTTCTTGCGAACTTCTTCTGGTACCAACAATTCCATCTGGAATAATAATATTATAAAATAATTTTTAAATTTTACTTTTTGACATCCTTTCCTTTATCAAACGTTCAGCATCTTCATACTTATTCAAAAAATTATACCTTGTTACAATATCATTTCATACCTGAATTTCTAATGCTCCAAATCAAAAAACTGAACGAATATTTACACTATTAATCTTATTATATGGAATTTCTTTCTTGCTTTTTATCAAAATTCCACTCTCAAATATTACACCACTTTCTCAAACAATTAATACATTCACATATGCTTCAAATATCACTATAGCTATTATCAGCTCCACTAGAAAGAAAAATTGTATAATTTCACTTTTTCATATCGATTCCAAATCAAGTACAAACAAACAAAAAAACATCATCAGCAAAACCAAAACAAAAACTATTCACCAAAAAACAAATACAGCATTACATTTTCTAAAAGTGACAGATTCTTGTTTCTCTACTTGATTCTTAAAATTCTCCATATTATAAATTAAAATTTTATAAAATCAGACTATTCATCTTGCTGAACTTCCTCATCTTGTGAAACTTCTTCATTTTTTTCTTCCTTTGGTAATGGAGGAATTGGTTGAATATCCAATTTATAACTAAATTTTTGCTGAGCCAATCATGGGAAATTTTCATTTCACAATACAAAATCATTTCACAACGTAACAGTTACATAAGCTCTATTTGTTCGATATTCTTTCACATTTCATTCTTCATCATATTCCACTTGTACACTTCATGTATCTACTCTAATATCTTGAATAGGAAAGAAAGTCTGAATTGCATCAATCGTTCCACTAAAATCTCATACCATATTAATCGTGATATAACTATTTTCTACTGGTGTTTCTCCATTCGCTACATTCGTTACATTCAATCAATATTTAACCATTTTTACTCCGAGTTTTGTAGCAATTCACGCTCTTCATAATCAATGAGAATTTAACACTGAAGAATCTATAGCATTTACCACTTCTACACTCGCTCATTCTGTAAGAAATTTACGATGTGTAAGCAAAAATGTCACAAATGTTTTCATTTCATCGTAATAACTTACATTCCCAGCATATGCTCCATCAGGAAGTAATACTGACATTCATCCAAACTGTGCCATTGGAGGATTATATAGGAAACATCATGGAACCATTCTAGTTACATCTCTATCACCACACGTAGAAGTATATCCAAATGATGAAAATTCTTTAATATCTGGTAAAAACTGAACAGTTCGAAGCATTTCCTGTGCTGAAATATTAGTCTGAATATATTTTTTATATTGATCATATAATTCAGTCGCTGTAGAAATATTCAATCATGATGCCAGCATTTTATCCTTTATTGCAATGATTAATTTTTGCTGACGTTTAGCACGATCAAAATCTGAAGTCGTATGACGAGATCTAGCATATTTCAACGCCGTTGCACCATCTAAATGCTGCTCTCACGCCTCGATATAGAAAGGATTATAATGTATCATATCATCAGCTGGATACTGAGGATCATTAATTGATTTATCTACATATACATCTACTCATCATATAGAATCTACAATTTCTTTAAATGTTTGAAAATCAACTGTAGCATAATATGGAATATCCAATCACAATATTTCTCCTACTTTTCATGCAAATCAAAGTGCAGATTCTTCTACAGATTGAGTTCTAGTATAATACTGCTGAAAAATTGCATTAATTCTTCCATATCCATTCGTTACAGGACTTTTCACATACAAATCACGAGGAAGTGAAAATAAAGTTACATTATTCTCATCAGGATTTCGTGATGCAACCATTATAGAATCAGTAAGGAATCATCATTGATGAGTTGCTCATCAATATCATAGAATTAAAACGTTTACACTATTATATTGATCCTTTTTCATTGGAGTTCATACAGTTTTTGAAACCGATGAAATAATAGAACGTTTTACAGTATCAAACAATCATTTAAATCATGATATAAATCACACTGACAAGAAAAACACAACAATAATTCAGATTATAGCTAGACAAATTTTCAAAAAATTTTTCCCTGATTTTTTAGATTTTCTTTTAGTTTTTTGATCACTTTTGTGTGATGATAAATTGGATGCTGTAAATGCGCTTTTATTAGACATGATTAACTACAAAAAAACAATTAAAATTCTAATTATAATGATGACAACAAATCACTTAATGAAAGGACTTCTCCAGATAATCCAAAGATTTTATTATTTCATTCTCATGAATTTTTTATAATATTTCACTCCATTGTTCATGAAATCTTTTGTCATAATACAATCTCCAATGGTTCAAGAACAAAATCAATAGACAATTTCATATTACCTTTATATTCAATTTTTCAATGCAAATCAGCTAAATTTTTCTGAGATTTTACCAATTGAAACGTTACAGAATATTCAGATTGCTTTTTTTCTTCTAATGAAAATATAAATTCCTGCTCATCATCTTCAAAATCCATCACTTCTTCATTATAATTTTTTATATTATATATATGTATATCCAATCATTTTTTTGATGCAAGAAACGACAAATCAAAACTTGACTTTTTTCATTGAAAAGATCACGTAAATTCCTTCTGAATATCTTTCGACTTCTCTAAGTATACCACATTTCATGTAATAATTTTCAATTCATCTGTTGAAATTCATAAATTAATATACGAATTAACATAATCAACCAACTCAACAACACTTCACAGAAAATCAGAAGATTTATCAATATCTTCAGTTTTCAATACATCTTCAATCGTTCATACAACAAAAGGAAGTCTTTCATTCTTATCAACACTAAATACTCAACCACTATTTACCTCCAAATCTACCCATTTATCCATTACCATTCATCATAGCAATGTATACATTTTTGCAGCCACATTTCCCTCTCACATAAACACTCAAAGATTATGCAAATTCGCATACATTTCACTACCACTATACAAAAGAGAAACACTTCACGATAAATCGAAAGGTTCAGCATCTCATTCAGATGATTTCGTTTCTATATCAAGAATAATATCTGATAATTCCAAATTATGAGATTTTGAATTTTTTTTCTGAGAAAATTCTATTCATCACTGTAATGATGAATCCTTATCAAAAATTACAGAAAAAGACAAATCTGAATTATATGGCATATCTCCAGTTATTGAAGATATATTATACGAAATAAAATCTTTTAAATCATTAATATACTGAAAATTATCTATCTGATTATTAAATAATTGTTCTCATTTTTGTGAATCAATTTCAATAACTTGTTTATCTGAACTTGAACATCATGCTAATGATACAACAAACAATGACAAGATAATAAACAGATTTTTTTTCATTTTTATTAAAACTCGTGTAGATAAATCTTCTTTCTTACTTGTACTAAAATATATCCAAAAATCAAAGGAAAAAAAGAAAAAAACCTGAATATAAGTTCAGGCTTTCTCGTACGGAATTGATTGTTCTAAATTGAACATTCTCTTGGTTCATAAGACAGAAACATCAAGGCACCTGTCGGATTCGAACCGACGAACCAAGGTTTTGCAGACCCGTACAATAGACCACTCTGTCAAGGTGCCATTGCATGGTGGCAAATGGATAATATTGAATAGATTTTTAAAATCAAGAAAATCTTAAATTTATTCATCATTTGAACTTTCAGAACTATCTCAACTATCAGAATTTTCTGGTAAATCATTTTCTTCAATTGAAAGTCAAAGTCTTGCTCTAGTTTCAGCATCTACAAACTCTCTTCTTCTTCAATATTTTTTAGCTGAATATTCTTTAAGAATTGGAACAATTTTCTTGTTTTGATAATCTTTAGTATAAATTGAGTTCATACTAAATACACGCGTTGTTGCGTTATCAATATTTAGTTTGATATATGATTTATAGTTTGCTATTCATACAATATCCTGTCCAGAAAGAACTGGAGAATATTCTTTTTCAAGGAACTCGGCATCTGGAGCACCGACTTTAAATGACATCATTGTACCAACGTTACCAAATACAGCAGCCTTTACGTCAGATTTTCAACCTCACGAATCTCCCAGTCATTTAGCTGGATCAAGCTGAGCAATATACTGGTGTGCCATAATCAATCC
>Ga0310691_10003791_pt1 | contig 17662 bp, 14 predicted proteins | sample 176DNAGHGlowgp2_FD_203887 | JGI IMG/M metagenome (GOLD analysis project Ga0310691, IMG submission 203887) | Sheep rumen microbial communities from Palmerston North, Manawatu-Wanganui, New Zealand - 1766 DNA GHGlow gp2 (v2) (version 2) | ecosystem: Host-associated > Mammals > Digestive system >...
ATAGGCTTCCTCGGGGCACTTTGCGTTGAGAATGTCACGATATACAGCCTTTTGCTGGGAATTTTCGTAATTATTTATTCGAGGAAGGTCTATAAAAAGATCGGTCTCGGGAATATCCTTTACCTTGTGGGAGCAGCCGCCGGTTCAGCCGTAATGTTCTCCAATCACACCTATTCTTCGCTGTTCGGGGGAAGTTCGGACGATATCGGCTTCCGTAAGGTCGAGTTCACTTTCAGCGATATTTCGCATCAGATCTATGAGGACGTCCTTGCCTTTTATTGCGTACCGTTCTGGATAATACACGTTGTCATCAGCGTGAGCTTCCTCATAATGTACTCAGACAAGTTCGGCGACGAGCGCGGAGAGCCTCCGAAATATACGATACCCTCGCTTGTTGTATGTATTCTCTACACCGGCTATTCGTTTTTCACCAATATGATCGGCGGATTTGCTGTGTGGAATATTTCGCTCACTATCAGGGCTATCGAGACCGCATTCACATTTATCTATATCCTTGCGCTTCTCTATCTTGGCTGGGTGCTGTGCAGCAGACAGCAGTTCACACGTTTCTGCCTCTGCATAGTCAGCACGGCTATTCTTTCCGCACCTTTTGCGGTCGTAAATCCTGTTACCGAGCGCTGCTTCTTCACAGATTTTGTGTTCTGGGCACTTGCGGCAGGCGAGCTTTCGTGCGGAGCTGCGGAGAAACACCGCTTTGACAGCCGTTACGCAGTTCGGCTTGCGTCAACCGCAATAGTCGGATATATAGCCTTTTCCACCGCCTATATGTGTGCTTGGAACAAGTATACAGATGTTATGCGTTTCAGGTATCTGAAGGAACAGGTCGAGGAGGGCAAGAGCACCATTGAGTTTATCAGGCTGCCTTACCCATACTATGCACCGCGTGACGAGCTGGTCGCTTATAAGACTGCACTCGACGAAAAGATGAGATCGTCTGCTTATAAGACCGATGAGACCATAGCTGATATCAGCCTCAGAATTGGGGACGAGCTCCTTGCCTCACATGATATCGACGTCGATATCGACAGTAAAAGCATCGTCCTGATCTCCCTTTACGATTACAGCCTGAAAGAATAATACAGGAACGGTTTATCTGTGGTATAATAGGGAAGTTTTCAGGATATACCGGAGGAAACCTTTCCAAAGACTTTATTATGGTTTTTGTGACGGTACAAGGGTTCAATAAAAAATAAAGCGCTGCTTTTTAAAGCAGCGCTAATATTGTACCGTTATGAAAAAACTAAAACAAGGCTCTGAATAGAGCTGAAAAGCACCTTCATCAAAAGGGCTTCCTTCAATAATTCCCGTAATACTGCCCTGTGAGTACCACGGATAAACCGCACCTTAATTATTCTTCCGGTTCTTTGATCTCGCCGACGATGGGGAGGGGGTCTATTCCCTGACGGGTATAGTAATCCGAAAGAGCCGACTTTATAGCCTGTTCAGCGAGGACAGAGCAGTGTATCTTAACCTGCGGAAGACCGTCGAGAGCCTCAACGACTGCCTGATTGGTGAGCTTGAGGGCGTCCTCGACGGGCTTGCCCTTGATAAGCTCGGTCGCCATAGAGGAGGTCGCAACGGCAGCGCCGCAGCCGTAGGTCTTGAACTTGACGTCGCTGATGATGCCCTTGTCTATCTTGAGGTACATCTTCATGATGTCGCCGCACTTTGCATTTCCGACCTCGCCGATACCGTCAGCGTCCTCTATTTCGCCGACGTTGCGGGGATTTGAGAAGTGGTCGAGTACCTTTTCACTGTATAACATAATATTTCTCCTTTATCAATGTGAGAGGTCAGCCCTGAACCTTTTCAGCGGCTTCCTCGGGGATTATTTTCTTGACTATGTCGTTCCGCTTGATGAGCTTCGTGTTGAGGAAATCTATCCATAGCTCGGCATTCTGACCCTCGGTTGCGGTATCGCAGGGTCTCAGCGAAACCGATATCGCTGTAATAGCTGAACGAACCTCCTGACCGCTGCGGAGGACTATTCTCACCTCATCGCCTGTACGGAATGTTCCCTCGGTGACGGAGCCTTCCAGCAGGGTCTTACCGTTTGCAGTCAGTGAAGCGCCGGTTATGATGAATTCGGCATGGCAGCCCTCGGTAACTCCGGATTCAGCGCGGTAGACGTTTTCCTCATACTCGCGGAGTTCCTTTTCGTCATCGGTCATGGAGTCATCTTTTTTGCCGAAAAGCTTGTCCAGAAGTCCCATTACTGATAATCCTCGCCCTTCATGATCTTTTCCCATACGGGGGACATTGAGCGGAGGCGTTCAACGATGCCGGGGAGCACTTCGAGGATATAGTCAACGTCCTCGTCGGTAACGTCGTCCTCAATGGAGAGCCTGAGAGAGCCGTGAGCTATCTCGTGCTTCAGACCGATAGATAGCAGAACGTGGGAGGGGTCGAGCGAGCCGGAGGTGCAGGCAGAGCCGGACGAAGCACAGATGCCGTTCATATCGAGCATGAGGAGGAGCGATTCGCCCTCGATGCCCTCGATAGAGATATTGAGGTTTCCGGGAAGACGCTTGTCCCTGTCGCCGTTGAGACGGGTGCGCGGAATTTTGAGAATGCCGTCGATGAGGCGGTTCCTGCGGGGAACGATAGCGGCATTTTTCTCAGCGATATTGCGTGTAGCAGCCTCGATAGCGACGCCGAGACCGACTATTGCCGGAACGTTCTCAGTGCCGGCACGTTTGCCGCGTTCCTGACCGCCGCCGTGAATGAGGTTGGGGAGGTTTATGCCGCGGCGGATATAGAGTGCGCCGATGCCCTTCTGAGCGTGTATCTTGTGACCGGAAAGGGAAAGCATATCAATTCCCATAGCGTTGACGTCGATATCGACGTGACCGACAGCCTGAACAGCGTCGGTGTGGAAGAGGACCTTGTTTTCGCGGCAGATAGCAGCTATCTCAGCGATAGGCTGGATAGTGCCTATCTCGTTGTTGGCGAACATAATGGTAACGAGGGCAGTGTCCTCGCGGATAGCCTTGCGGATATCCTCCGGGTCGATGAGACCCTTGTCGTTTACGGGAATGTAGGTCACCTCATAGCCGTGCTTTTCGAGGTATTCGCAGGTGTGGAGAACGGCATGGTGCTCGAAAACGGAAGTGATGATGTGCTTCTTTCCTCTTTTCGCCATAGCCTCGGCAGTACCCTTTATCGCCCAGTTATCGGACTCAGAGCCGCAGCTTGTGAAGAATATCTCCGAGGGCTTTGCGCCGAGGGCGGCAGCGACCTTTTCGCGGGCGGCTTCAACGTCACGCTGAGCGTCTCTGCCGAGCTTGTAGATGCTCGAAGCATTGCCGTAGGCGGTGCGGAAGTAGGGAAGCATAGCGCTGAGGACTTCCTCCGAGACCTGAGTTGTAGCGGCATTATCCGCGTATATGAAACGTTTTTCCAATATTACAGCCTCCTTAGGACTTTGCATAGATATCGCGCTGTTCAACGGCAAGCTGATCGCAGCGCTCATTTTCGGGGTGACCGGCATGGCCCTTCACCCAGTTGAAGGTGACCTCGTGCTTTTCGAGCAGCGGGAGGAGCTTCTCCCAGAGGTCAACATTGAGGGCAGGCTTTTTGTCTGATTTTATCCAGCCCTTTTTTTTCCAGCCGTAGACCCAGCCCTTTGTTACGCTGTCCACGACGTATTTGCTGTCGGTGGTAAGTATCACCTTGCAGGGCTCTTTGAGTGCGGAAAGACCGACGATAACGCCCATGAGCTCCATGCGGTTGTTGGTGGTAGCCTTTTCACCGCCGGAGAGCTCCTTCTGAACGCTTCCGAAGCGGAGTATGACGCCGTAGCCGCCGGGACCGGGATTTCCGCTGCAAGCACCGTCAGAAAAAATCTCAACTGTTTTGATGCGATCCACTCCTATTACATTGGTATATATTACATTATACCTCATAAAACGGTAGAATAAGCGATATGTTACCCGGAATTAACCCCTGCTGTGTTAGTGCGTACTTACAAAGCGGCGTAGGGACGGGTATTATCTGCCCGCTGGATAAAACGGCTCGGAACGGGAAAGGGCTGTCAATTGACAATTCCCCGGTATTGCGCTATAATCAGAGTATAATTCCCTTTGTTCAAAAATTTTTTCAGATATGTCACAAAACGCCTTTCCGGAGCGTTATATTGTTTGAGATCTCAAGGGCGGTGATGAAATGGAACTTAGCGATCATAACAAGCTGATGAAGCTTTACGAGCTTTATGAGCAGCCGATGTACCGTATAGCGTTCGCAGTGCTGCACGACAGCGCACTCGCGGAGGACGCAGTGCATGACGCATTCGTGCGTATCATAGGCAAGCTTAAAAAGCTCGGCGAGCCGGATAGTCCTAAGACGAAGGCTTACATAGTCAAGACCGTTAAGAGCACTTCTATTACCATTTACCGCAAAAACAGACGCAGATGCGAATACGAACAGCCTATCGACGAGAGAACGCTTTCCATAGCTGCCCCGGACACCGCCATAAAAACCTCCGGGGAGCTTCTGAGCGGTATCAGTGATACCGACCGGAGGATAATCGACCTCAGATGTATAAAGGGATTGTCGTGGAAGGAAGTCGCCTCGGAGATGTCGCTGAATGAAGCGGCGGCACGAAAAAGATTTGAACGTGCAAAGGCAAGCCTGAACAAAACGAAAGGAGATCACTATGATGAGACCTGACTGGGATAAGATCACAGAAGAAGCCTTCAGCTCGGACGAAGATCATGTTTTCTCCGTAAACTACCGCCGCCGCCGCGATGAGCTCATCAGCAGCGTGGATAAGGCGGAAAGCGGCAAGAGAAGGAGGATAAGCGTCAAGCACAGGAGAAGCTTCGGAATGGCAGCGACCGCTGCGGCTCTCATACTCATACCGGCTGCGACTATAGCCGCACTGAACTTAGCGCCAAATGGAGGTTCCGTCAGCAGCCTCGCGGACCGTCACAATGCAAACGTCACTGATGTCACGGTCCCGGGCACGGAGGTACCGACTTCTGCCGATACGGAGATCGTCTATGAGAACAGCTCGGGAAAGCGTCTCAGCAAGAGCGATATATACTATCTTCTCAGATACAGCCAAAAGAACTACGACCGCGTATCGGGAGAGCTCGTTGACTGCCGCGAGGGATTATTTTCAGCGCGGATAGTAAAATTTGCCTGTGACCTTGAAAATACGCATTCCTATACACAGTCCTTGTACCTGAATATAGGGTACAGCGGCGGTTTGAGGGTAGTTCAGGAATATGAAAAGAGCGTGACCTATGCCACGATCGAGGGCGTAGACAACTATTCCGGCAGCGGAAGCCTTACCTATCTGGGAAATTCCGGAAAACCGGCAGTAAGGGACCTGAACCGTATGGATACCGTTGATTATTCCAATTCACCCGGGGCAGCGTGTGCGCTCTCACCGGCTTCAACGGTGCTCCCGATGCTCGACGCGGCAAAGTATCTGACGGTATATTCCGATGAGCATTATATCGGCAGGGATTGCTTCGTGATAAAGGGCAATATGAACTATGATACAGCTAAGGAGCTTGGCATTACGGAGTTCATGTTCTGTATCGACATGGAGACCGGAGTTCTCCTGAAATACCTCGCTTATGACTTTAACGGCGACTGCGTTCAGACCATGCTGATGCGGAACATAGCCTTTGACAGCAAGGCGGAGAAGGTCAGGGACCTTACCAGCGAGGAGATAGAAAGCTCGGGCACCGAAACGCTTCCGGAGGTAATGGCGGTCAGGGGCATAAACGGCTGTACCGGCTTTATAAAGGTCGATGAGCTCATCGACGGCAGCAATATCAGCATCGGCAGAGAGAGCGAACGGGTCTCGGAAAAGTGCATTGATGTGTACGATAACGACCTGCATACCGCTATTGACAAAATAATACTATGATGACAAGGAACAAAGGAGAATTAATATATGAAAAGAGCGTTCACAGCGGCAGCACTGCTGCTGTGCATGGCAGTTACCGGCTGTGCGAGGGTCGAAGAAACGGCTCAGCCGGAAGCGGAATGCCAGAAGAAGAATAATGCCGGGGAAACTGAGTACACCAGCGAAATGAAGCAGCTTTCCTCGGAGCCTGCCGTTACATCAGGGCGAAAGGACGGCTCAAAGCTGCTCGATGTTGAGAATATCCTGCAAAATCCGGAGCTCCCGACGGGCTGCGAGTGCGTATCGCTGACAATGGTGCTCAATTATCTTGGCTGTACAGCGGACAAGCTCGATATCGCAAGGTACTACCTGCCGAAAATGGACTTCTACTATGAGGACGGCGAGCAGTACGGGGCGGATTTCCGCAGGGTCTTTGCCGGCGACCCGGAAAAGCCGGACTCTTACGGCTGCTATGCGCCGTGTATAGCGGAAGCGGCAAGCGCTTACATTGAGAGCAGAGGCTTCGATGCCGAGGTCACGGATATAACCGGTACAGGCTTCGATAATCTCCTCACGGACTACATCGACGAGGAAACGCCTGTGCTGATATGGGTGACGAGCAATGACCTCCACGAAACAGAGCCTACGGCGGTGTGGAAAACTCCCGAAGGCGAGGAGGTGCAGTGGAAGGCGTATGAGCACTGCGTGGTGCTGACGGGCTACGACGAGGACAACAGCCTCATTTATGTGTCCGACCCGCTTTACGGCAGCACCTTCTATGACCGCGGCAGAATAACGGAAAGATATAACGATATGGGAAAGCAGGCTGTCTGCATAGTACCGGAGAAATAGCAAAGGCGGACGTAATGTCCGCCTTTTTGGTTGTTAGTTCAGAGTGCATAGTGCTTAGCGTGGACGCACGGAATGCGTCCACTGCTTCTTTCTGATTTTAAGCCATATTTCCGGTTGACTTTGGCAGTCAACAGTGATATAATGTTAATGTATAGGCGCTTGCGGCGCTCTATGGACAGGAAATTTCATTATAAGGAGATAACTATGGGCAGATATTTTGGTACAGACGGTTTCAGAGGAACCGCAAATGAGAACCTTACAGCCGATCACGCTTTCAGAGTGGGAAGATTTCTCGGCTGGTATTTCGGAGAAGTAAAAAGACGCGCCGGAGACGATTCCGCACCGCGTATAATCATAGGCAAGGACACCCGCCGTTCGAGCTATATGTTCGAGTATTCGCTTGTAGGAGGTCTCACTGCCTCCGGAGCTGACGCATATCTGCTCCACGTTACAACAACTCCCTCCGTGGCTTACATCAGCCGCGTGGACGCATTCGACTGCGGTATCATGATATCCGCGAGCCACAACCCCTACTACGACAACGGCATCAAGCTCATCAACAGTCAGGGCGAGAAAATGGAGGAGTCCGTCATCGAGCTCATCGAGGACTACCTCGACGGCAAGCTCAACGCTTTCGGTCAGGCGTGGTCTGAGCTCCCCTACGCAAAGGACGAGAAGATAGGCAGGACCGTTGACTATGTTTCGGGAAGGAACCGCTATATCGGCTACCTCATCTCACTCGGAATGTACTCCTTCCGCGGCAAGAAGATAGGTCTCGACTGTGCAAACGGCGCAGCGTGGAACATCGCAAAGGCTGTATTTGACGCTCTCGGTGCCGAGACCCACGTTATCAACGCTGAGCCTACGGGCATAAACATCAACAACAACGCAGGCTCGACCCATATCGAGGGCTTGCAGAAGTACGTTGTGGAGAACGGTCTCGATGCAGGCTTCGCCTATGACGGCGATGCCGACAGATGCCTCTGTGTTGACGAAAAGGGCAATGTCATCACGGGCGACCATATCCTCTACATCTACGGAAGATACATGAAGGAACGCGGAAAGCTCGTCAACAACACGGTCGTTGCGACAGTCATGTCGAATTTCGGGCTTTTCAAGGCTTTTGACGAGATAGGCGTGGACTACGCAAAGACCAAGGTCGGCGACAAGTACGTCTATGAATACATGAAGGAGCACGGCTGCTGTCTCGGCGGCGAGCAGTCCGGACACATCATCTTCTCGAAGTACGCTTCAACAGGTGACGGCATACTCACCAGCCTTAAAATAATGCAGGTGATAATGTCCAAGGAGAAGCCTCTCAGCGAGCTTGCGGCACCGTTCGTGGTATATCCGCAGGTTTTGGAGAACGTCCGTGTAAAGGATAAGACCGCGGCACAGAACGACCCTGATGTTCAGGCGGCAGTGAAGACCGTTACCGAAGCGCTCGGCACTACCGGACGCATACTCGTCCGTGAGAGCGGTACAGAGCCGGTCGTAAGAGTGATGGTCGAGGCTGAGAACGAGGATATCTGCCGCAAGTACGTCGATCAGGTAGTTGACGTAATAAAGGCGAACGGACACACGGCATAAGCATAAACTGCACATGAATGGGATTCTAAAGGGACGTCGTCCCTTTAGCGGAGTGACTCCCCACAGTGTGGGGAGATGTCCGAAGGACAGAGGGGACGTACCGGTAAGGTCAGAGGCGGCGCCTCCGGTGGGGTGTGGGGCAAAGCCCCGCATTCCGCAAAGCGCTCTGCAAGAGGGGAGGCTCTGCAAGAGAGAGCCTCCCCTTGCAGGCTTTCCGAACAAGCTTGCCTCCGGACTTAGTCCGGACGAAATATAGGCATATTCCCTTGAGAATCCCATTATTTTAATCTGAGGATACAATTATGAAAAAACAGGTCTATAACCCCTTTCTCCCTCTCGATGCTTATATCCCTGACGGCGAGCCCCACATCTTCGGTGACAGGGTCTACCTCTACGGCTCACATGACAACGAGGGCGGCTGGACTTTCTGCATGGGCGATTATACAGTCTATTCAGCCCCCGTGGACGACCTCTCCGACTGGCGCTGCGAGGGCGTGATCTACCGCGCGGAGCAGGACCCAGACTTCGGCGAGCGTCCCTATATGTACGCACCGGACGTTGTTCAGGGCAATGACGGAAAATACTACCTCTACTACTGTATGTCCGGAGAATTCGGTTTCGGAGGCTACTTCGGACCCATAAGCGTCGCGGTCTGTGACGAGCCTGCCGGAAAGTACGAATACCTCGGCTATGTGAGATATCCGGACGGCTCTCCCGTGAAGAAGTACGTCTGTTTTGACCCCTGCGCCTTCAACGACGGCGGACGCATTTTCATCTACTACGGCACTCAGTATCAGGGCGAGACGAACGATGTTCTTGCTGCTGACGAGGCTAAAATGGCTGACGTCATGAAGCGCTACGACAAGTCGCGGGAGGAGATACTTTCAACTCCCGATAATGTCAACGGTCCTGCTGTTGTTGAGCTGGAGGACGATATGCTCACGGTCAAGGGCGAGCCGCGCCACGTTATCCCCTACGGAGTGGACTTCGGCGGACATGAATTCTTTGAGGCTAGCTCCATGCGAAAGGTCGGGGAGAAGTATTACTTCATCTACTCCTCGCAGCTCAACCACGAGCTCTGCTATGCGGTCAGCGGCTTCCCCGACCGTGGCTTTAAATTCATGGGGACGATCGTTTCCAACGGTGACGTCGGCGTGAACGGCGTAACACAGCAGACCAAGATGAACATGACCGGTACTACCCACGGCAGCATCATCGAGATAAACGGTCAGTGGTACGTCTTCTACCACAGGCTCACGCACAAGTCGGACTACAGCCGTCAGGCGTGTGCCGAGCCGATAACCATAGCTCCCGACGGCACCATAAAGCAGGCCGAGATGACCTCCTGCGGTCTCAACGGCGGACCTCTCAGGGGCGAGGGTACTTACCCGGCGGTGATCGCCTGCAACATCACGAACGGTCATATGCCGCACGGCTCGAACAGGATATTCAAGGACAGCTTCCCGAACGTCACAAATGACGGAGAGGAGCGTTTCATCGGCGAGATAGGCGAGGGTACGCTCATCGGCTACAAGTATTTCCGGTTTGAGGAATTACGCGGCATATCGCTGAAAGTCCGCGGTGAGGGCGCAAGCTTTGCGGTCAGCACTTCGCCCGAGGGTGAGCCGCTGTGCAGGATAGACGTTCCGGCTTCCGGCGATTGGACGGAGGTTTCGGCGGAGATAAGCCTTCCGGACGGAGTATATCCGTTGTATCTGAGGTGCTCCGGCGGCATGGCTGACCTGCTGGAAATAAGTTTCATTGCGTGATAATGGCGGAATGGTGCATTTTGGTTAACGTACAGTCGGGCATAACGCCTGATTTTGGCTAAAAGCAGGAAAATAATGATAATTTGGCGAAAACTGTTGACGGCACATTTCCAAAGTGATATAATGTTTAATTGGCGGACTTTATCCGCACGGAAAAGATACAATGAAGGAATATGGAGGTAAAAATGTCTAAAAGCAATGAACGTAATCTTAATGTTACGATAAAGAATGATCATGACGAAAAGGACGAGGTAGTTATCTCACTTTCCGGCATATTCAAAAAGCTCAAGAAATATTTCCTGCCGTGGGTTATCATAGCGGCAATGTTAGGCGCTGCTGTTGTCAGCATAAAGGCAGCAAAGGTCATGAAGAGCAAGCCGCCGCTTACCGCTCTCGTAAGCTTCAGCTACAGCGGTATCGAAAAGGGTCTCGACCCCAACGGCAAGTCCTTCGATGTCAATACCCTGAAAAATCCGGAGGTAATTTCCGCTGCGGTCGCAGAGCTTGAGCTCAGCGATACCAAGATCGAGCCTATCAGACAGAACATCTCTATCTCAGGCGTTATCCCTGCTGATACAGTTGACCGTCTTACACTCTACCACAGCGTAAAGGCTCAGTCCACCAACGGCAATGTTGCTCCTGTTCAGGCTATTCTTGATACATCTTACTACCCGACACAGTACAAGATAAAGTTCAATTATGCGAACACGGGTCTCAGCAAGGAAGATGCAGTTGATGTATTCAACATGATGCTCGACAAGTACCGCGATTACTTCTACCGTCAGTATGGCTACAACCAGTCTCTCGGTGCAGCGGTATCCACCCTCGACTACAAGTCCTACGACTACCCCGAGGCTATCGACCTTTTCAGAAGCACTCTTGATACCCTCGCTACATACCTCAAGGATCTCTCAAGAGAGGACCTCACACGTTTCCGTTCTTCCACAGGATATACCTTCGAGGACCTTTATGAATCGGTAATCACCGTAAGAGCACTCGACCTCGACAAGGCTGAGTCCCTTGTGAACGTTAACAACATCACCAAGGACAAGCAGGCTGCTCTTGACTACTACCAGTACACCATAGACGAGCTCACCCGTCAGAAGGAAAGAGACGAGGAAAGCTACAAGGCTGTTCAGGAGGCCAAGAACAACTACCAGAAGGACAAGCTCCTTGTTATGCAGAATGCCGACGGCGTTGGCACGGAGATATCCAAGACTTCCGAGGAATACGACAAGCTCGTTGACCAGGAGGTAAGACTTGCAGAAGATATCGCAGAGACAAAGCAGAAGATAAAGAAGTACGCCCAGAGAAAGGAAGCCCTCGGAAAGAGCAATAATACCACCACCGAGGCTCAGATCAAGGACCTCGATGCAAGACTCGATTCTATCAACAATAAGGTCAACGACCTCGTTGTAAAGATCAAGGACACATCTGATGAATACTTCAAGAACGTTGAGTTCGCAAACGCCTACAGCATACTTGTTCCGGCTACAAATTCCGGCGAGATCGGCTTTATGGCAGCTGCAAAGACCTCAATAAAGAAGGTTATCATCTATGAGGCACTCATATTCTTCGTTTACTTCGGCATTGCATTCGTAACAGCGATCATTGACGAAAACAAGAGATCAAAGGCAGCCGCAGCAGTAAGTGCTGATTCCTCCGGAGCTTCCGGCGGCGACGATGACGACGACGACGATGACGATGAAGATATCGACGAGCTCATAGAAGAGGCCGCGGAGGCTATCGGTGCAGAGGTCGAGAAAAAGCCCGCACCCAAGCCGCAGCAGAAGTCAAAGAAAAACAGAAAGTAATATCAACAAGACCGCTCGCAAATAATGCGGGCGGTCTTATTGTGTAAATCCAACAAGAATGATAGCGAAATCCTGCCGGATTTTTTATCGGTACGCTATTGCAATATCCGGCGGAATATGGTATAATGTTTAGGCTAATAGAAATATACGGTGATTTGCCGGCTTTACGGAGGTAATAGAATATGTCTACTCTTGAGATCATCGGAGGCGTAGTTCTCCTTGTTGTATGTGCGCTCGTTATTCTTCTCTGCCTTTCACAGGATCAGAAGTCGCAGGACAGTATGTCCGCTGCACTTACCGGTGCAAGCTCTGATTCCTTCTACGGAAAGAACGAGGGAAGGACTAAAGAGGCTATACTCAATAAGCTCACAAGGACTCTCGGAATAATCATGTTCCTGGTCGTTCTCGCGATCAATCTTGTTCCGATAATCAACAAGTAAGCTAAAGCCCTGTGACACAAGTCATGGGGCTTTTTCCTTTAGAACACCAAGGGAAGGAGGTAAGGATTTGGCAGTAAAAGCAAAGAAAAAGGAACAGAAAGTGCCGGCTGATGCGGTCGGCGTGTACAAAAAGAAAATAGTCGCTCTCCTCGGAGCGTTCGACAAGAAAACCATGCCGCTCAGTCAGCTCGAATCCAAGTGCAAGACCAAGAAAAACGGCAGGGAAGCCTTTGCTGCGGCATTTGACGAGCTCCGTACAAAGGGAGTTGTCACCGTCCGGAAGGGCATGAAAACGGGGCTTTGCAGCCGTCTCGGGTTTGTTCCGGGAACTGTCACAAGGCTGAGCAGAACGTTCGGCTTTGCTGAGGACGATAACGGTACCGAATACTTCCTCCCGGGAAAGCATATGCTCGGCGCGATGCCCGGAGACAGGGTGCTGATCTCGCAGATACCCTCCCGCAGCGGCGAGCCGGAGGGCGAAATAACCGATATAATCGAAATGGGAAGTCAGGAGCTTACCGGAAGGACGGAGATCATTGACGGTGCGCCCTATCTCGTTCCCGATACAGCCGCGATGAACCATATGACGATAATCGCAGCGGAAAGCGTTCCCTTTGCGGACGGCGACAAGGTGCTTGCGGAGATAGTTTTCCGCGGAAGACGCCATGCCGAGCACAAGGTCAAGGTAGTGTCCGTTTTCGGAAGCTCTGAGAGCGCGGCTGCCTGTGCCGAGGCTGTGGTAGCCTCCCACGGCGCACCTGTTGAGTTCTCAGCGGAGGCTCTGAAGGAAGCCCGGAAAATAGCCGAGGGCGGAGTTCAGGAGTATTCCTTCAACAACCGTACCGACCTGACGGACAAGGTGATATTCACCATTGACAGTGCGGAATCCAAAGACCTCGACGACGCTGTTTCGGTCGAAAAAACGGAGGAGGGCTACCTCCTCGGAGTGCATATCGCGGACGTTTCACACTACATCAAGGGCAACAGCGCCCTCGACAAGGAGGCTCTGCTGCGCGGAACGAGCATCTACTATGCCGATAAGGTCATTCCGATGCTCCCGAAGGAGATATCAAACGGCATCTGTTCACTCAATCCCGGTGAGGACAGGCTGACGCTTTCGGCTCTTATAAGGCTCGATGAATACGGCGAAATGCTTGGCTACAGCTTTTGCAAGAGCGTTATACGTTCCCGCGTCAAGGGCGTCTACAGCGAGATTAACGCTGTCCTTGACGGCAGCGCAGATGACGGTATACTGGGAAAATACGACGGCGTAAGGGAGGCTCTGCCGCTTATGGAGGAGCTTGCGGATAAGCTCATCGCAAAAAGAAAGCGGAGGCATTCCCCCGAAATTGATACCACTGAAACAAAGCTTATCCTCGATGAAAACGGCGTTTGCTGCGGTGCGGTCCCACGCGAGAGAGGGAAGTCCGAGCGAATGATAGAGGAATTCATGCTGACCGCGAACGAGGCTGCCGCAAAGCTTGCCCGCGAGCGGAAGGTGCCGTTCGTCTACCGCATTCACGAAGCACCTCCGGAGGCTAAGATCGAAGCCATGCGTGAGATACTGCCCAGACTCGGACTGGATTGTCCCGATTTCAGGGAGTTCAGACCCGTTCACGCCGCCGAGATACTCGAGCGCTCAAGAGGGACGGACAAGTATGAGGCTGTGAACCTCCTTGTGCTGCGGTCAATGGCAAAGGCAAAGTATTCCAATGAGCCGCACGGTCATTTCGGGCTCGTGCTGGAGGACTACGCGCATTTCACCTCGCCCATACGCCGGTACCCTGACCTTGCGGTACACCGGATAATCACGGATATACTTGCAGGCTACGGCAACGAATGGCTGAACAAGAGGTACGCAGGCTTTGCGCTGAATGCCGCCGAGCGTTCGACAAATGCCGAGATAAGAGCGGTAACGATAGAGCGTGAGTGCGAGGACTGCTACAAGGCGGAGCTCATGAAGCAGCATATCGGCGAGAGCTTCACCGCGAGGATATCGGGCGTTACAGAGTTCGGCTTCTATGCCGAGCTGCCGAATACGGTCGAGGGACTCGTCCACATAAGGACACTGCCGGAGGGCGAGTACGACTACTCAGAGCCGGTCTCGCTGACGGAGCGTTTCAGCGGAGTTTCCTATGTTCTCGGCGCCGAGGTACGCGTCATATGCTCGGCAGTCAACGTCAGTGACGGACTTATAGACTTTGTTCTCGATAACGATGAGTAAAAAGGGGAAAACTTTTTCGGCGGTTATAATCGAAAGAGACGTTCGCAATTGCTGATTATACTACACTCGCTCAGCCTGTCAAGACCAGGACAAGCGCCGCAGAGCGGCGGTCCTGACAGCCTTCGCGAGTGAAGTTCCGGGCAATTACGCAAACGTCCCCCTCGCCTTCGACCGCTAAAAATGTCACTTACCCGTAAAAAAGGAGATAACAGATATGAAAAAAGCCATAGCATTTTTATTCGCACTTTCTATGATGACTATTGCTGCCGGCTGCGGAAAGACCAAGAGCGATTCCGACAGCAATGCCCTCAAGCCCGTCGATTTCGACAGCACCGAGAGCACCTCATGGCAGCCTGACCCCCTCGCCCCGACTGAGACCGAAAGCAGCACGGAGGCTTCAAGTGAGACTGAGACCGAGGCTTCGTCCGAGGCGGAAACGACCAATTCCAAGCCCGATAAGCCGGTAGAGATCGACCCTCTTGGCGGCGGCGAGTTCACACGCGATGAGTACGGTGCAGTCGTATTCAAGGGCGATATCGCCGGTAAGGACGACCGTCTCCTCATGGCAGCCGGACAGGCTTTGTTCAATTCAGCCTGCGAGACCAACTGGAACTACCACTTTGGCTGTCCCTATACCCTCGACCAGAATACCTGTATCACCAACGAGTACGGCTGGAGCTACAAGCTCATAACCACGCCGGGCATCACCAGTCTCGCTGACGTAAAGGCTGACTATTGCAGGGTGTTCAGCGACAGATACCCTGTTGAGCTCGACGAGTATATCGAAAAGGACGGCGCTGTCTATGCGCTTGCCCCGGCAAGAGGCGGAAATATCTTCTATTCCGCGTCCAAGATAACAGCGATACAGTCCCGCAGCGAGGACGAGATAGTCTTCACGGTCGAGAATTACTACGACGGCACCGACCTCGACGGCTCTGCACCCTATACCGAGACCGATACCTTCTCCGCCGTCATTTCGCCCGACGGCACATGGAGGGCAGGCAAATTCAAGCTGCCGTACTGATATATGAATAAACCCCCGGGAACTCACGGGGGTTTTGTTTTGGCGGAACTGCTCTGCTTTTTGGCTCATCCGCACACCAGTTCGAGGATTTTCAGTATCGTCTTGCCGACGCTCTTGGAATAAATGGCTTCCGCGGCGGTATCGGGACGGTTTGTGATGATATTGTCCACGCCGAGTGTCATCATCTGCTCGATGTCATCGCGGTCATCGACGGTCCACACAAACACGCGTTTACCGCTCTGATGCGCGGTATTCACGACACTCTTGTTGACGAAAATGTAGTTGAGGCTTACCGCGTTGATGTCCCTGAGCCGCGAGAACGAGGTCGAGGTCGCGACATTGGCGATGAGGGCAGTTTTTATCTTGGGATTGAGGCGTTTCACGAGCTTGAGCAGCGGGTAGGAGAACGAGCTGACGTAGCAGGACGAGGCAATGTTATACTTTTCTATCAGTTCAACGGTCTTTTCGGTCGCACGGACGGAATCTCCGACGTCCTTTATCTCGATATTCAGCATTTTGCTCTTGCCGACGAGCTGGAGGACTTCCTCGAGGGTCATTATCTTCGCATCGGCAAATCCGGTTCCTCTGCCGAATTTACAGCCTGCGGAAAGCTCCATGAGTTCATCGTAGGTATGTTCAGTGAGCAGACCTTTTCCGTTGGTAGTGCGGTCGAGGGTGTTGTCATGGAATACGACGAGCTTGCCGTCCTTAGTGAGCTGAACGTCGAGCTCTATGTAGTCGGTCTCGCTTTTCAAAGCGGCTTCAAAGGCATAGCGGGTGTTCTCGGGGGCTTCGTGGGAGGCGCCGCGGTGAGCGGTTATCTGAGTCCGGCGGAATAAGCCTGCGTTAATGAGGATATTACCCTTGTATACCGCACGGAAATACGCTGTGCTCGCCATAACAGAGGCGATGATTACAGTGGTGATAAGAACGGCACGGTGGGACTTCTCCATTTTTTTGCGGCTTCTGTCGGGGAGAGTGATCTCCTCCTCGGGACAGTCGGCGAAAAACCTGCCTGTGAGCCAGCACATCATGGCTGGAGCTGCAAAAAACGCTGAAACAGCGGTAAAAACGCTCATGGTATATTTCAGGACGATTATGGACTTCCGGTAGGCGGAATGAGCCTTTGAGAAGCCCTTTACGACGTATATCGCCGCGAAGCTCAGCCCGAAGGTCAGGAGGAAGGTCGCGGTGAGGATAAAGAGCGCCCACAGGAGGAAAGCGGCAGCGGTACGGAAGCGCTTGCGGCTTATCTTGGAACGGCTTGCTCTGAGGCATTCGGGGAAGCTTTTGCCGGTCAGAATGAGGTAGTGGAGGCTGTAGCACCTGCTGACAATGATGAGGATAAAGAGAGCCTCGATGAAGATATAGGCGACGATAGCGAGGTAGCTGCTCACGGAAGCGAAAACGCGGTTGAGGAGGGGCATGAGCGGTGAGAGGAAGATACCGGAGGAGAGGGTGAATTCAGCGAGCGGCATACAGAGCATGAACAGTGCGAACCGGAGAATTCCAGACCTGCGGAAAGCCTTGCGGAAGCTTCTCAGACCCGTGAAAAGCATTTCGCCGACGGTTATGCGTTCGTGCTTCTGGAAGCAGCTGAAACAGGCAGCGAGGGCGGAGAGCTCAACGAAAGCGAAAAAGCCTGCGAGGAAAAGAATGATGAAGATAACGGCGATAGTGGCAGGACTATGCAGGTAAACGAGGAGGCTCTCGTCATCGAGGTAGCTGATGCCGGCAGCTTTCATGGTGAGGTTGAGCAGCATGGTCATCAGGGGAGCGCCTACAGCGAGGAGAATGAGCTTATAGACGAGCTCAAAGAGTATAAAATGTGGAATGGCACGGATAAACGTGCTCATGGACCGGAAGAAATTTTTCATGTTGTTCCCTTCAGTACAGGATTTATTCTACTTCCATTATATATCGGGAAATAATTTCTGTCAACTGCGGGCAACGTTCGTAGGGGCGCATTCCGTGCGCCCGTGCCATACCAATAGATTTCATGAAATAATCTGTAGGGGTGCGTGTGTCCGGTGGACACTTCTGCTAAGCAGGATCACCGTCCGCGGGT
>Ga0310691_10003792_pt1 | contig 17656 bp, 26 predicted proteins | sample 176DNAGHGlowgp2_FD_203887 | JGI IMG/M metagenome (GOLD analysis project Ga0310691, IMG submission 203887) | Sheep rumen microbial communities from Palmerston North, Manawatu-Wanganui, New Zealand - 1766 DNA GHGlow gp2 (v2) (version 2) | ecosystem: Host-associated > Mammals > Digestive system >...
CGTTATTTATTGTTTTAAACAACATTATTTATTGTTTTAAACAACGTTATTTATTGTTTTAAACAACATTATTTATTGTTTTAAACAACGTTATTTATTAATAGTATGAAAAATTGTACAGACATAGAACAGAGTCGTAAACTGATGAAGATACTATCTATTAAAAGTGCGGATATGTATTATTGGTGTGGCGAAGATTTAAGAATTGGCGGATATAAAGCAATGGATATAGATTATGACATTCCTTGTTGGAGTTTAACAGCGTTGCTTAATGTGTTGCCTAATGGTACCGATGTTGTTAAAGAAGAAGCGGATACAGAAAATGAAAGATATATGTGTACTGTAGGAGTTAAAGACGATATTATTTCCACATTTGCAGATAATCCAGTTGACGCATGCGTGGAAATGATATTGAAGTTACATGAGCTTAAAAAGATATGATTATGGATGTTTTAATTGGTTATTTATTGGCTTATGTGTTAGGTGTAATAGTTGCTAAAATTCTTTATAAGTTTGGTGACTTTACAGAAGATAAAGATGTAATAGTATGGTCATGGATAGGAGTTTTTGTAATTTTGTTATCTTTAAGTGGAAGAAAGGAGTAATGTAATTATGTGGGTAAAAGTAGATTATAGCGAAGAAGCAAAGAAAAATCCCAGACCTAATATGGGTGGTCAATGGGCAATATACACCAAAAGACATTGGTGGAATAAGTGGGTACAAAGGGATACTTATGCTAGTATTGATTGGTGTACAAGGGATGCAAAGAAAATTGTTGAATATCCAAAATATTATTTTAATTTTTAATTTATTTTTATGACACTGAAGAGACTAATAGAACTTTACCAAGCGGAACAGCAAGGTAAACAAATAATGGTAAGACAGCATCGTTGTGGGTATTTTGAATCTGAAAGAATTGAAGAGGTTAAATTATCTGAATGTCAATTAAGCACACTTGTATTAGAATACGATACTGATGCACTTGATTATTCTTACACATACTTCATTAAAGATGAAGAAAATAAATATGGTCTTAAAATTAATAAATAAAATTTACTGTGATTATGATTATACGAGTGAACAAAAAAACAAACGATAATTATGATATTGTTACAAGAGGCGGTGCTATCATACATTCAAATAAAGATTTGAACTTTGTTATTGGATATTTAGGAAATCAATTGCAAAGTGGATTTCAAGAAATAAGAATCACAATTTAAAATCACAATTTAATTGAATATAATTTATTTGCTTTATATGTAGCAAAATAATAAATTTGTTAAATGAAGCATATTAAATAAACTATATTAACTAAATAAAGTAATACTAAAGTATACTAGTTATGAAAGACTTAACTAAAGAATTGACTATAGAACAAAAAGCACAAAGATATGACGAGGCTATTGATGTAGCACGAAAAATAATAAATGGTGAGCCCATAAATGCTCCAGATGGGACAGCTATTCCTGTTGTAATTTTTCCTGAACTTGACGAGCCAGAAGACGAGAAGATAAGGAAAGTATTAATTGGATTTTTCAAAAATTATAAAGAACAAGGCACTATTGGAGCTGAAATATTTAATGAAATACTAACGGATAAAATTCTTGTCTGGCTTGAAAAACAAGGTGAGAAAAAATCTGTTGAGTGGAGTGAAGATGATGCTACAAGATTTCAACGTATTATTGATTTCTTGTGGTATAACAGGAAAGGGGATACTGATACTATATATCAAGATATTGATTGGCTCAAAACTGTTAAAGATAGGCTTCAATCAAAACAAGGTGAACAAAACACTACTGATGATGATTTCATAAAAAGTTTAAAATACAACAAAGTTTAAAAACATTAAATGGTTAACTAATTATGGACTACAAACTTATGGACTACAAACGCATTAAAGAATCTGATGAGAAGATAAGACAATTTCTTATTCATGAAGTCACAGAAACCAGTGATGAGATTATGTCTTATCGTAATATGAATAAAAAAGATGTTCTAAATTGGCTTGAAAAACAAAGTTCTGTTGAAGAAATTGTAAAAAGATGTAAGACTTCTTGGTATAATGAAGGAAAGATACAAGGTATGATAGAAGGACTTTCCGATGATGAGAAGTATCAACAAGGATGGCATGATGCTCTTGAAAAACAAGCCGAGCAAAAGCAAGAGGATGAGGATATGTCAAACCAAGGCATTGATTGGGGGGATGATGTTGAGGAAATTGATGAATTAACGGATCAAATCGTTGAGTGGGATGATGAAGATGATGCGATGCTGAACCAAATAATTGAGGATGTTGAAAAATTAGCAGGTCCTTATGTGTGCTATTATAAGGATATAAACTGGCTAAAATCCCTCAGAGACAGAATACAGGGCAAAACAACATCTGAAGCAATAAAGGAATAAAAAATGTTATAAAAAACGTTATATAAAATGTTAATTAAAACGTTATAAATTATGGATTACGAAAAAGCATATAAAGAAGTTCTAAATAGTGCAAAGAAGGTATTACTTGATTGCACACCAGATGAACGAAACGTTGTAGAGTATATCTTCCCTGAACTTAGTGAGAGTGTGGATGAAGAGATAAGGAAAGCGCTTATTGAATATTATTCATTTAATGAAGATGGACACTCTCACGCTTTGGACAATATCACACCTGAACAAATTGTTAATTGGCTTGAAAAACAAGGTAAAATTGATAAAACACATTATGATATTGCTGAAAAAGAAAAACGTGAATTTGTAAGTGATGGGTTCATTAAATGCTATGCTAATTTCCAAGACTTTAAGGAAGGTGAAACTTATTCGCTTGAATATTTAGGCAATGATAATTATAATGTAAGCAGTGTTAATCTTCTTGGTAAAATATATCATATAACTCCTTGTCAATTATATACAATCTTTAAGAAGCAAACATGGCTTGAAAAACAAGGTGAGCAGAAGCCTACTGATAATGTTGAACCAAAATTTAAGATAGGAGAATGGATATCTATCAATGGACATGTCGTTCTAATAAGTAATATACACAATGATTTATATGAAGCAATATTTACAAATGGTGAACACAGGGTTTATGACACAAATATCTTAGATAAAGAGGGACATCTTTGGACTATCGGCGATGCCATGCCTGGAGATATTATCTATGCAACAAGTAAATTTAATACTTTTGATTTTATTTATATTTTCTCTGAAATAAAAAATGAAAACTCATGGGCATATTGCAGTATAGATAGTGACTGTGATGATTTAGATAGTGGTTCAAGATATTGGTGGTTTGATAATTGTAAAGGTTCTATAGAATTAGAAAGATATGATTTTTATCCTGCGACCAAAGAACAACGTGATATACTTTTTGCAAAAATGAAAGAAGAAGGATATGTTTGGGATAACGATAATAAGGAATTAGAGGACCTTGAACAGAGTCCTACTGATATAGCTAAATCAGAATTTCACGAAGGAGACTGGATTACATTTTATGGAGGTTGCCCATTTAAAATAGTAAAAATTGAATCAGAACTAAATGGTGTTTTGGATTATCTTTTACTAAGCCAAAATGGCCAGAATTCTTATCTTAATAAAAAGTATGTTGATGAAAATGCAAGATTGTGGACAATCCAAGATGCTAAACCTGGTGATGTACTTGTGTGTCCAAAATATGCTAATGATACAATACCAAATATTTTTATTTTCAAAGATATTGATAGAAAGAATAATGATGTATATTGTTATTGTTCATTCTTAAAAACATTTACGACAGAAGGTTATGTTGCAAGTGCTGACCCAATAGATACTGATTTTTGCCCAGCCACCAAAGAACAATGTGACATACTTTTTACAAAAATGAAAGAAGAAGGATATGACTGGAATAACGATAATAAGGAATTAGAGGACCTTGAACAGAGTCCTACTGATAATGTTGATAACGCCAATATTGAAAATACCGGCATTGAAAATGCCAATATTGAAAATGTGGATATTGAAAATACCAATAATGATATATCTAATGATATGCCAAATTTAAAGGTTGGCGATTGGGTTATAAGAGAAGATGGAAAACCATTTCGCAACGGTAACAAATTTGCTCAAATAAAATCAATCAAGTTTGATGGAAATATGTGTTTTCTTGATACTGGTAGTACTGGTAGATGGTTATATTCATCTGAAATAAGAGCTTCGTCAATATATGATGCCCAAGCTGGTGATGTACTTGTTGCATCCGATGGTTCAATCTTTCTTTTTGCTGGTGTGGTTGATTGTGCTTGTAAGTATTATGTCGCACTTACAACCGACAATTATGTTAAAATCAATAAAGAAGTAGAAAGTGGCTTTTGGGAAACGTCAAGAGCAGTTCATCCTGCGACCAAAGAGCAATGTGATATCCTGTTTCAGAAGATGGAAGAAGCAGGTTATGAGTGGGACAGTGTAAAGAAAGAAGTAATAAAAATAAATTTAAACTAACAAAAAAGAATCATGAAAATTACAAGAATGATTAAAGCTGAGCAAGATATTAGATATCTTAGAGCTACTATGGGTGTTCGCTATTGGGTAGATTGCAAATATTCAGAAGATAATGGAAAAACTTGGAATCTGAATTTTGATGATACACGTGAAGAAAGTGAACGAATTAAGGCAATTACGCCATGTGTGGTAAATAAAAATATTGGGTATGGTGAATCAGACTATCTTGAACTTATTATTGACCTTGAAGAAGGTAAAGTGCTCAATTGGAAAGATGGATTTTGTCTCAATACTCATTATAAAGTTTGTGATGATGGCGAATATGTTTTCCTCGATAAGGATATGAATGAAGTTATCAATATCACCAAAGAATATAAACAGTATTACGTACCTGATTTTTTATCTATTGAAGATACTGGGTATGGAGATTATGTATATTTAAACATCAATGGCACTGGTCATATTAAACATTTTGATGTAGTAAAATCCAAGATAGATGACTATTTTGATGATTTGAATGATGAAGATTGAACAGAGTCCTACGGATAAAGAATAGATAAAAAATAATTAAAAATAATTAGTTATGTGGGAATTGTATTTAATAACAAGAATTGGAATTATTCATGCTTTAAGCGGTTTGTTGTTTATGTTTTCTCTTGTGGCAGGAATTGTATGTTATGTAGTATCAATAATTAATGATGATTACACAGGAGAAGATATTTTGAACACATGGCAGAAATCTAAAATTAGGAAGTTTGCTAACAAAATGTTTGTTGTATTTGGTATTTCTGTAACTATTAATGTTATTACACCGACTACAGAACAAGCATATATTATCTATGGTGTCGGTAGTACTATTGACTATATACAGGACAATCCAAAGGCAAAGCAATTACCTGACAAATGCGTCAATGCACTTAATAGGTGGGCAGATAACCTTAATAAAGAAGATGACAAAGACGAAAAATAAAATCATGAAGATTAGAGACTTATGAAGAATAGAGATCTAATAAAGCAACTATTGGACATCAACTTGGATGCCGAGGTAACAATTAACCTTGCGAACAACTTTGATTATGGTAACGAAGATTTCTCAATATCATGGAGCAAAACAGGTGCTGAAGGAGAAACCTCTATAGATGTAACAAGCATATCGTTAACACCTAAAAGTGTATTTCGTATAGAAAATGTGAAAGAAATGTGAAAGGAATCTATGAAGGAAATGAAACTAAAAACATTGTTCAAATTGTTCAATCATTTGTTCAACCATTTAAAGGTATTAAAGAAACAACTATATAATGATTTAGATGTTTTGTATGGGAGATACAGGGAGACATGATTTGTTCATAATTTGTTTTTTTTATTTTTATATATAAATAAAAAAAATATTAATTAATATGAAGAATATAGTAACATTTATTAATGAAAAATTAAGTATGCAATGGTTTGGTTCTGCTACTGAGTTATTTAAACTTTTTGATAGAGATTGCGGCAATCAAATAAAAACTACTTTTAAAGATGTATTAAATAAGAAAAATTTTACTGTTTATGCATTAGATATTGATAATGATAAGCAAAAAGTTATTGGTGAATATGAACTAATTGTAAAAGAGATATCACTATCAGATAAAGCTGCATCATTTAAAATGGACGCAGCAAAAGAATATAGTAATGTGCCAGGGCATATAAAAGATTATATGCCTAGTTTATTGCCAAAATATTGGGGACGCAGGGAGTTATGGTTTAATTATAAAAAAGGAACAGCTTCAGCTGAAGCTATTGATAATGAAGGTGTATTGTATCTTAACAGTGCCGAAAATTGGGGTGAAGGTTTTGCAGTTATAGCATTAAGTAAAGAAAATAAAGAAATATTTAGTAATTGGATTGAAAATTTAGATACAACAGAATTTGAAGAACTTGAAAAAGCTGCAAGAAAAGCCGCGGAAGAAAAACGAAAGGCAGAAGAAAAAGCATGGAAAGCAGAAAAGGAAAAAAGAAGAAAACTAAAACCTAAAAAACCAACTTATAATACGCATCCATCTTTAATAAAGATACCAAATGATTTTTATTATAATAATGAACTTGGTGGTGAATCTTTAATTAAAGCTGCAATTGAAGAATTTAAACATGGATGGGATGGTGATCCAATGTTTACTGCTAAACAAATAAAAGATTTATTTAAAGATATACAGGATGAGAATTTTGGTATTATAGAATATGATGGAAATTCAGGAGGTCATAACAAAGAAGATGACGCTATAGAATCTATATTTAAAAAAGGAAGTTGGTATGATTATACACCAGAATATGAACAAGAAGGATATGGTGATAACTCAATGTTAATGAAATTTAAATCTAAAGATGACAGAAAAATATATGTTATAGATTCTGGAGATATGGGTTATGCATGGTTATGCGTAGAATTTTAAAATATAAAAGTAATAAAATAAAATAAAGCTGTATTTAAATATTTAATTATTTAAGTACAGCTTTTTATTTTTTCATTAGATTTAACTATTTTATAAACTATAAACTATAAATATAATTAAATTAAATAACATATGACAGAAAAAATTAAAAAGTTTATATATGAATATTATGATCATTTGGAAAAAGATCCTGAAAATAAAGAAAAATATTATAATGAATTAAAAGAATTTACAATTGAGATTGGTTGTAAATTATTTAATAAAACTAAAAAGGATTATGAAAATGTTCAAAATTTTGCTAAGTTTTTATATGAATCAGATTTAACCAAAAAAGATAGAACATTAGCAGCAAATTATTTAGCATTATGTAATTTGATTAGTCTATACAAAAATCAAATGAAAGAATTGGGAATTGTTTAAAGATACTTAAGTAATTCCTTTTTATATTTGAATTTTTCAAATATTATTTATATTTATTGAATTTTTCAAATGTTTATTGAATTTTTCAAATAATATACTATATTATTTATATAATAATTAAAAATTATAAGTTATGAGATTTACAGCAGTAAATATTGAAGGTAAATGTGTTGAAGGTGTTGGAGTTTGTGAATGCGATGAGAACTTTGACAATTGGAATAGTAATAATTGCCATGAATATTGGATTAGATCATTCGGTAAAGATAATTTGAGTTATTTGTTTACTGACAAAATTGGTTGGGTAGATGGATGTGAATTTTCTGTAGGTAAGTTTGAATTGGTATTTACAAAATCTATTAAAGTTGAATTATAATACGAACAAATTGATAAATGAAAGAAATAGATTTCGAAATCTATTTCTTTTTTTAATTATATTTGAATTTTTTATATAATATTCTATATTTTATATATAATTAAAAATTAAATAATATGGCAGAAAATAAAATGAATTGGTTGATTGAAGATCATAAAAAACAAAATGTTATTTATGAAATTCAAGCTACTCATCACAATCACGGAGCTATTTCTAAGCCAACAGGATCTGGTAAATCATCTCTTTTTATTAACGATATTATTTATAGAATCATTAATCATAGTGGCAAAAAGCTAATGATTAATATTTCAACTCCTATTATTAAGCTTTGTGAACAGCAAGGTAATGATTTAATGGAAGTTATTGAAGGTGTTAAAGAATATTATGGAATTAATACAAATGAAATAAAATACTTCATTAATAATTCTGGTGATATTGATTCATATAAGAATAACAAATCTTCTTCATTGCATTCTTTTAGTTCAATATATAAAAATTTCATAAATAGTTCAAAATGTAATATTGCAATTGTTATTAACTGTCATCCATCATTATCTGAAAAAATGATTCCTTGGTTAAAGAAATCAGATAATGAAAATATTGATATTGTAACATATATTGACGAAGCTCATACAATTTCTTCAAAAATTGCAACAGAACAAGATGATACAACAATTAATTTGGATGTTCTTTGTGAAAAGTCTTCAGTATATCTTGTATCTGCAACAAACAAACAAGAACTTGTAAAAATTGTTAATAATTATGATGGGGTAAATGACGATTCTTATATTATCATGGAAACTCCTGCAGAGGCAATTAATGCTAATAAAATTTGCGCACCAAAGGTTCATATTAAACAAACAACTTCAGGAGAAATTGATTTTGATATCTGTAATGATTTTATGAATATGATTACAAAAGATGGAAATATCCATAAGGTTCTTATTACTTGTAAAGATACAAAATCATTGAAATCTCTTAAAAATCAACTTAAAGAAAATGGATATACAGTATTTTCAACTTGTTCTGCTGAAGGAATGAATTGGTCAGATACTGTAGAATATGAAAATTCTAATAACAAGTTTAATGATGTAGTATCTTTCATTAATGCAATTGATGATTGTAAATCGAATTGTTTTGTTCTTCATATCCGTCAAATGATTTCTGGAATTGATGTTAGTTCAATTTCTGATTGCATTATCCAAAAGAATGATACAGATAATTTTAATTCTTATTCAAATGTTATTCAGACTATTGGTCGTTCACTTCGTCTCGGAAAGGAACGTGGAATTGATGTTGAAAACAGAAAAAAGAAATACGCAAATGTATTGTTCGTAACTGAAGAGTCAAATGAAACTGTTTATTCAGATATTGAAAAATTCCTTATTAGTTATTATGGAATTGGACATTATGAATTCCATATTGGGAAGGCTGGAATCAAGCATTCATCTACAACTGAAGAAATAGATTTGGGATGGGAAAATATGTTTAATACTGTATCTTCTGGAGACACTATTAACTACTGGAAAAATATTAAAACAAATATTCGTAGATATATTCTTGAAAAAGTAAAACCAATTATTGATAGCTATAAGGAACTCGGGGTTCCTTACAAAAAAGATATTGAAAATGAAATCAATTTTATTGAAAAGAAATATAATGAAAATCTAAATGGAATTTACATTTTCAAATATATTGAAAATAAAGATCTTCGTAATGAGGTAGAAAAAATTATGAATGAAATTATTAAATAATATGAATAAAGATAGATTTATAAAGTTTCAAGAAAGTATCGAAAATACTTGGATTAAGAGAATGACATGGAATGGACTTTATAATAACGAGTCTTGGCCAACAATTAATGTTATGAAGTTTCTTAAAGAAGTTAAACCTTTTGAAGGAATGATATTTTCAAACATTAATGATTTTTGGAAGTTTATAAATAAGATTAAGATTGATTATGTAAAGTGGTGCCAGAATATTGAAGATCTTAATGATAATGAAGTTGATGCTTTACAGAAATTCTTTATTGGTTGTATTGGCGAATATTTCTTTGTAACATTATTTAAAGAACAGAACACTTTAGTTATAAATAATAAATTATATAGATTTGATTATGTATGTCCTCGTCTTGATGATGAAAAGGACTATGGAGTTGATTTAACTGGAGTTACATCAAATTCTACTGAAAATAAGTCATATGAATGCGCTCTACAGGTTAAGTTTTGGAATCCATTTAACAAAGATTTTCAAATGACTTACGATATTTTATCAAGAGTTTTTACTGATGCAATTATAAATGATTTTATTGATAAGAATGAAAATGGAAATATATTTGTATGCTGGCTTAATGATGATAAAAATGTATCTAAAGCGTTAAGACAGTCTCCTATTTGGGATCATATTATCTTTATTGGAAAGAAAGAATTGAATGACAATATCAATGGTAAATTTCCGGAGTTTTGGAATATTCTTATTGAAAATTTGAATAATATTTAAGTTTTTACTATATTCTATATATAATTAATATAATATATATGGAAATTTCAGATATTAAACTTCGAGTTAATCATAATGTCAATTTTAATCTTGAAGATGAAAAAATTAAGAATCTTCTAATTATTGGCAATACGATTAACTTTTTTGGTTTTTTCAATGATGACCGAATCAATATGATGTCTATGAATAAAAATGATAGATATCATTATATGTGGTTATTGAAAAGATGTAAAGAAAAAACTAATATTTATATAATTGGGGAATCTGAAGAGAAAGAATACTATATTAATTTATTTAATTATATTGGATCTTTAGGTATCAAAGTTAACTGTAAATTTATGGAAACAAAAGAACCTAAAGATTATCTTGAAAAATTATCACTTTTGAAAAACATGAAATTTGATTATATAGTTGGCAATCCACCATTTGGTTCAGTTGGCGGAGATACATTGCATCTTAAATGTGTAGATAAAGTATATGATTTATTTACTAAAAAGATGTTAATGATTATGCCATTTGGTTTTGCTACAAAAGATACTGGATCATTTAAAAAATTTCAAGATAAATTTAAAAATAAACTTCAATATGTAAAAGAAGTAGCTGGTTCAAATTTTGAAGGTACACACATGGCTTCTGCTGCTATTTATGAATTTACTAATAAAGAAACAACAAATATAATTATTGAAGATTTAAGTGGGTCAAAAATAGTTAAAGAAAACTTATTTGAAATTTCATATTTTAATGAATATGAAAATGAATTTATGTGTTATATAATTAATAATGGTACACAAAAAATAATTGGTGATTGTGGAAGATTAAATTCATGGAAAAAACAAGTGCAAGGATTAAATGATGATGATTATAAAAATAAATTATTTGAAATTATTGAAACAACATCATCATTTAAAAAATTAAAAAAAGAATATAATGAAAATTCAAATATATATGGATTACTTGTAAATAGAGTTAATGGAGCATGTAATGGGAAATATTTAACACCAAATAATGGACAGATTTTATCGTCATATAATGATTTTGTTAATCACTTCTATAATAATCCATTAGGAATAGGATATAATTGTTTATTATTTAATTCTTTTATTTCGGCCGAAAATTGCAAGAAAGCATTACAAAATTCATTATTAAGATTTATTTGTTTTAAGCTTCAAATAGATCATAATATGGTTGCAGGACGTGTTTATAAATATATTCCTGCAATTAATTGGGAAGATCCTAGATGTACTACAGATGAAGGTCTTCTTGAAATGTGTGGATGCCCAAAAGATAAAGCAAGGGAATATGCTGAATATGTTAAGAATTATGTAGATGAAAAAGATAAAGAAATTGAAAATAAAAAGAAGAGAAAATAATTATGAAAGAAAATAAATTATTTCATTGTCCAATAGTTATATTTAAGAAAAGTAAAATAAATATTAAAGATGAATATGGATCTAGTTATAATGAACAAATAAATATTTTTCATTTATTGTGGCATTTGATGTTTATAGGAACAAAACGTGGAATTAATAGTATTAATCAAGAATATTATTATGATTCTTATGGAAAACAATTATTAAATTGGTTAGGTAATAGATTAAACAACCTAATTGATAATAGTTTAAATGTTATTGGATCTGCCGTTATTGCTTATTTTTTATTAAAATATTTGGGAATTTAATAAATGATTAAAGATATATCAGATAAACGTAAAGAACGTAGAAAACATAATTCTAATCTTGAAGTTTCGGGTACACAAGAATTTTTCACTCCAAAGTTTTTGTGTGATGAAATGTTAGATAAGATTCCTGAGGAAGATTGGAAGGACATAACTAAGACATTTCTTGATTCAACATGTGGTAATGGAAATTTTTTAGTTAATATATATGAGCGTAAACTTAAATGGTGTAATTCTGTTAATGATTCCTTAATTGCACTTAAATCAATTTATGGAACTGAATTAATGGAAGATAATACAAATGAATGTAGAAACAGACTTTATTTGTTGTTTAAAGAATTCTGTGATAAGAGAAATTTAACGGAAGAGCAATTTAAGTTAGCAAAATCAAAATGCATTAAAATACTTAAGCATAATATAGTTTGTACAGATACTTTTAAGTGGGATTATGAAAATTGGAAAACACTATGAATCTTAATAAATATATTGGAATAGTTTATAAGAACATTGTGATGGATGAAAAGGATGGTTATTTTCAGGATCTTCCTAAGTATGTTTATGATATCAAAATTGAAAAGACAGTTGGAGATGAATGGGTTGAAACAGGTAGTGCATTTGTAACATATGTTCATCCACGTATTTACCAAAAAGTAGAAGTACATTACTTAAAAGATGGAGAAACAATTCATAAAGAAATTGGCGTTTGTGTTAAGGAGAAATATTCTAAACACATTGACCTTTATGTAAGAGATTCTAATATAGATGATAAATGGTGTTTTGGAATAGTACTTTAAATATATAGTGTAATAAAAATGTATAATTGTTTAATACCTAAGCGTGATATTCATTTGAAAGTTGGCGATACTGTGTATAAACTTTTTTATGATGACATTACGTTTCATATAGAAAAAACGAAAATAATTAATATTGAAAAAAGAACTCGTGAATTATATACGTGTTTTCCATTAGTAATTACCGACACTTATTTCATTTGTGAAGATGGATATGAATTTGAACTTGGGGATGTTGACCAAAATGTATATAAAAAATGTCAGGTGTTTTCTTCTTTAGATAAATTAAAAGGATATGTTAAACAAGACATAGAAGAATCTATATATTCAGCACGAATGGAAATAGAAAAATATCAACATAAATTGAATATCTTGGAGAATCGTAAAAAACTATATGAAAACAATTAATGAATATATACATGGAAGACTTAGAAAAAATATTATTAATTTCTGCATATCTTAATAATGATTTAGATACATATTCAAAATTAGTTAAACAATATCCTGAATATGAGCATATTGATTTATTCATAAAGATTGCTAATAACGCATTTGAACATTTTAAAGATTCTAAATATTGTTCTTTCGTATTAGAGGATAGTTTTTTCTCATTAATTGATTGTACATTTAAAGGCTATGATGAATTATACATAACTTCTAAAGATAACAATATTTATATGTATCCGATGATTAGTTATGATCGTTCTTGTGTATTATATATAAATGTTCCTGAAGATTTTGATGAAGATCCAGATAAATATAAAGATGAATTTATAGAAGATGCTATCAAGGCAATTTCAGAAAATTACATGACAACATTAGATGAAGACGCAAAAGGATTAAGTGGGCAAACCCTGCCAAATCCAGAATATATTGGAGAAGATGATGAAAAATATAAATGAATATATAAAATGAAATCAATAAAGAAATATATAGCAAACAGAATTCAAGAAGATATTCATATTGAAAATGATTTAGAGCTTCATTTTTATGTTGAATTTTTATTAGAAGAATCATTTAAATATTCTTATTTTACAATATTAGAAAAACATTCTTCTTATATTGGACAAAAAGAATTAGTTATTGATTTATCAAAAAAGATATACAATATTATAAGAAATCACGAGCCTGAAGATACATTAGAATTAGATAAAAAGGATTTAAAAGAATATTCAAATATATTTTTTAATAAATTGATAATATGTTTATATGGTAAAACTAGATATAATGTTTCTAAGTCAAAATACATAGATTCTGAAAAAACATTTGATAAAGTTATAATTAATATAAATCCTGATGAATATACTGATTATAAAGATATTGTTAAATGTTTAGTACATGAACTTTTACATGCATATAATGAATATAAAAATTATTTAACTAATTCAAATACAAAACTTATAAATTTAACTGATAAAAATTCATCATATTTTAAAACAATATTTTCAAATAATATAACAGTTGAAAATATTTGTAAAAGAATTTGCAATAATATTAGAAAATGGGAACAAAATGCATATATAAGTGAATTATCAACAGAATTAGAAAACAATAAATTTGATTTTTCTAAATATACAGAACATAAAGATGCTTATAAAAAAGCTTTTGAAATATTTAGAAATTCAGATACATGGGATCAATATTCTACATTAAAAGAATATTTAACTTTATTAAAAGATGATTCTAATGAAAACAAAATCAAATTTCAAAATACTTATAATAATATAAATAATACTTCATTATCATTTAATAAAATCTACAAAAAACTTAATGATGTATTTGATAGTATATTAAATAAAATAAATAGGTTAATTCCGAAGTTGATATATGATTATTATGAAAAATATTATGAAAAACAAATGAAGGAATTAGGGGAATCAATTAAAGAGTCTATAATACAAAGACAAAATAAATCATTAATAGAATTTATAAAATATATTAATGAATATAATTTATTAGAATCGGTTAAGCCAGAAAATGGCAAAGACTGGGAAGTTTATTTAGATGGCACTTTGGATACTACTTTTACAGAATGGGCTAAGAAATGGAAACGATATCCTAAGGTTGGCAAAGGTTGGTATGCTGGCGGAACAGTTTTCAAAGTTGTTAAAATAGAAGACAATAAAGTTTATACTGAAGAAGATACTACAGTCGTACCATAGGTGCGGCTTTTGTATTTTTTATATTTTTGAACTATATTTATATATATGGAAAAAACAACAAAAAGAACGATAACAAATTTTTTGAATACTGAATATCTTAATTATGCATTCAGTGTTCTTGAGGAACGTGCTATACCATCTGTAATTGATGGGTTCAAACCAGGCGCAAGAAAGATTATGCATGCAGCTCTTGCAGGTACGACAAAAGATGGTAAGCTATATAAACTATTAGCTTTGTCAGGAGATACTATGCGAGTCTCACTATACGCGCACGGCGACATTAGTTTGTCAAATACGATCGTCAATATGTGTAAAGCATTTAATGACAATCTTAATCCTTTGGAATCTGATTCACAGGTTGGTTCATTGAGAGATCCTGATTCTGCTGGTGCTCCTCGATATCTATATGTAAAGCATTCAAAGTATATGGACTTAATCTATAAGACTGACTATGACTTGTTAGATTTTGTTTTTGAAGAGGGACAGTATGTTGAGCCAATGACATATCTTCCAATCATTCCTACTGTTTTGTGTAAGAACAACATTGGTGTCGCAGTTGGCTATTCAATGCATAACCAAGCATATAACCCATTGGACATCATTGAAGCATGTAAGGAAGTATTGAATGCACGAGCTGATAAGAAGGACAAAATAAAGACAACCATATATCCATACATTCGTGGTATTAAGAAAGACAACTGGAGATATGAGGAAGGTGGTTGGTATAACTATGGAGAATGGAAGCTTAACCAATCTAAAGACATAATGACGGTCACTGATTTGCCAGCAGATGTATCTTATGAAGATTTTGAAAAGCTTCTTATTAAGTTTAAGGATGAGGACTACATTAAAGATTGGAAGAACCGTTCAGTAGATGGCGGTGTCAATTATGAGATATCTTTCCCAAAGAAACAGCTTGCTATTGAGATGAAAAAGGACCGTTCGGGAAAACGTATTGCAAATAAGTTCAAGCTAATCAAGGCATTACCGGATGATCTATTATGGCTACTGGATGAAAATCATAAGCTTAAGAACTTTGATGGTAAGAAGGATGTAATAGAATACTTTGTCAATTATCGTTTGGGAATCTATACTGAACGTAAAAAGAAATTGGTAAAGATTCTTGAGGAACGCATAAAGAAGAATGATGAATTAGTTAAGTTCATTGAATTAGTTTGTAAAGGCAAGCTTAAGATTCGTAACAGAGCAAAGGCGGACATCAAAAAGGATATGGATGGATATAAACTTCCAATGGAATTGATAAGTACACCGATGTCAAAATGTACTATTGAAGAACGTGATGAGTTGCTTAAGCAAAATGAAGCGATGAAAAAAGAACTTGACTACATTCGCAATACTTCAGAAAAACAAATGTATCTGAATGATTTGAATAGTTTGAAAAAAGAATTGGAAAAAGACTTTAAATGAAAACGTTGAACGAATACATTAACAAACATATTAAAACAAAAAAGAGTTATCTTAAGATAACTCTTTTGCTATTAGATCCATATCCATTTTGTTTCGGATATTGTTGTTAGCCGCATATTTTCTAAACCTTGTGCTATATAGTTTTTCATTATTTCATGAACTTCGTCACTGGTTTTTGCAAATACTGGTAAAGCATATTTAACTGTCTTAATAGTTCCATCATCCTGGAAAACATCCTCAGCAACTTTAACCGCAAATATCTTACTATCTTCATACCATTCATTTGCAGCTGGCTTAAATGTCTTCATTAAGCAAACATCTTCCACTTCAATATCATTCCCAAGCTTAGATAGCACCTTCATACCAGCATCAGCGAAATGTTGTGCTTCAGTAAAATATGTTTCAATAACACGTTTTTCTTTTCCTAATATATATACGGTTCTGTTTAGTTTAACTTTAAAATACATTTCTTTAACTTTTTATTATTTTTTATTACTATTTTTTAAGCCATTTTGGTGGATTCTTTATTAATGGGCATCCCTTAAATATATTAATCATGCTTTCCACTTTACTTACATCCCATTTAGATATATCTCCATTGAACTTGGAGTGTTCGAACATATGATTCATGTTTGCTACGTTACTCACGTCCCATTTAGATATATCACCATTGAATTGCGAATCTTCAAACATACCATTCATATTTTCAACATTACTTACATCCCACTTAGATATATCACCATCAAATGCTGATGAATAAAACATTTTATACATATCCGTAACATTGCTTACGTCCCAATCTGATATATCACCATCAAATCTGCAAAAGGCAAACATTCGTTGCATACTTTTAACATTACTTACATCCCAACCAGATATATCACCAATAAATTTAGAATCATAAAATAAATATGACATGTCTGTTACCTCTGAAGTGTCTATATCATTTAGGTCTGCTTTGTTACCGCGTTCCTTTATAAGTTGATGAACTATATCAATTAATTCAGTGCCATCTTTAGGATGATATTTATATGTTACTGTATTGACTTTCGTATTAGCACCAATCTTTAAACCTTCTACTATATGTTCTTTCAAGTTTTTCATTTCTTCTTATACCATTTAGGTGGATTATTTTGTAATGGGGAGTCGTAGAATATACCTGACATATATTTTACATTGTTAACGTCCCACTTGGAAATATCACCATTGAACTTAGACCCATAAAACATATGTCCCATATCTACAACATTACTAACGTCCCATTTTGAGATGTCTCCATTGAACTTTGAATCCAAAAACATGTCGTACATACTTGTCACATTACTTACGTCCCAATTTGAGATGTCTCCGTTAAAATCGGAATCATAGAACATGTATGCCATATCAGTTATCTTTGATGTGTCTATGTCATTAAGGTC
>Ga0310691_10003793_pt1 | contig 17650 bp, 11 predicted proteins | sample 176DNAGHGlowgp2_FD_203887 | JGI IMG/M metagenome (GOLD analysis project Ga0310691, IMG submission 203887) | Sheep rumen microbial communities from Palmerston North, Manawatu-Wanganui, New Zealand - 1766 DNA GHGlow gp2 (v2) (version 2) | ecosystem: Host-associated > Mammals > Digestive system >...
CCACAGAGGCAACGGTCTTTGAAGTCGCCTTCGCATGCTTAGCCATCATCGTTTGGGGCATCATCATCTGGATGGTCTGTCAGGCGCCCGACATCGTACCCACCCATTTTGACGGAGCAGGCAGGCCCAATGCCTATGGCTCACCAATAGGCGTCGCCATTCCTTGTGCCATCATAACAATAGTTGCTATAGGTTGCATGGTAGTGGCTTATTTCCCACGATACATCAATATGCCCGTAAAGATTAAAAATATCCGTCAGGTGAAACTTGCCATTACTAGTATCCGAGTGGCGGGTATCACCCTGTTGCTGATGACACTGATTATAGCCTATACCGTGTTGGGGATGAGTTCGCCTCATGCATTCCTCATTTTGGCAGGCGTAGGACTGCTCCTTCTTGAAATCATCGTCTTTACGATTCTTATCTACAAGGCAAAATGAAAAGACGAACTATACGATAGCAATCGGATGATCAGAAAAGAAATCGCGAAGCCCCTAGTAGGCTTCGCGATATTTGTTTTCGTCTTTGTCGTCGAGCATCGAGAGATATGATTGGTATCTGCTTTGAGCGATATAGTGGTCCTCAACCGCTTTCAGCACCGCACAGCCCGGTTCGTGGGTGTGGGTGCAATCTGAGAAACGGCATTGCTTGGAGAACTCAAAGATTTCCTTGAAATAGCTGGTCAATTCCTCTTTCTCCATATCAAACGTGCCGAATCCCTTGATGCCTGGCGTGTCGATGAGCCAACTGTTGCTAGAGGTGAGAGGAATCATCTCTGAGAATGTCGTGGTGTGCATGCCTGTCTGATGTGCCTCACTGATGTCTGCTACACGTTGGTTGGCATGAGGAATGAGGCGGTTGATGAGTGTCGACTTGCCTACGCCAGAGTTTCCACTGAGTAGTGTAATCTTGCCTTCAAGTAGCGGACGCAGTTCTTCTACACCTACTCCCGTTGTTGCAGAGATAGCCCTGCACTCATAGCCGATGGTTTCGTAGAGGTTGACCATCATCTGCTGATAGTTGCGCTCCTCGTCGCTGAGAAGGTCTACCTTATTAAATATAAGGATAACGGGGACTCGATAGGCTTCGGCAGAAGCCAAAAAACGGTCGATGAAGGTGGTGCTGGTCTCTGGCTTGGCCACGGTGACGATGAGCAATGCCTGGTCGACGTTGGCAGCCAGAATGTGGCTCTGCTTAGAGAGGTTGATGCTCTTGCGGATGATATAGTTCTTGCGGTCCTCTATCTCCGTAATCCAAGCTGTTGGCTGTTGGCTGTTGGCTGTTGGCAGAATGTTGACAGTGACACGGTCGCCAACGGCCACAGGATTCGTAGAGCGGATTCCCTTGATGCGAAAATTCCCCTTTACCTTACAATCAAGTAGCTGGTCATCGTCTGTCAGAACGGTGTACCAGCTACCAGTATTCTTAATGACAAGACCTTTTGCCATTTAGACAGTCATAATTTCTTTATTTTTCTCCTCCATCAGCTCGTCAAGTTTCTTGATGTATTTGTCGTGAAGCTTCTGTAGGTCGTTCTCTGCGTCCTTCTCGTTGTCTTCAGAGAGCCCATCTTTGATGGCCTTTTTCAGCTTCTCCTTGATGTCAGTACGAACATTGCGCACTTCAACCTTGGCCCTCTCGGCAATCTTGTTGCACTGTTTTACCAAGTCACGACGACGCTCTTCAGTGGGCTGAGGGATACCCAGACGGATAATCTCACCATTGTTCTCTGGTGTGATGCCTACGTCAGAGTCCATAATGGCTTTCTCGATGTCGCGAATCTGCTTACGATCCCATGGCTTGATGGCGATGGTACGTGCATCAGGTGTCGAGATGTTGGCAACTTGGTTCAGGGGAACCTTAGAACCATAGGATTCTACACGTACACCATCCAAAATGGCTACGTTGGCACGGCCTGCACGTACATGGCTCAGTTCCTCTTCCAGAAACATAGCAGCCATCTGCATGCGCTCTTCAGCCGATGATAATGTCTGTTTTACGTCAATCATATTTTTCTTATTTGTGTGATATCTGCCACAAAGATACGAACAAATTCCGAGTATGCAAGGCATTTTTCGAAAAAAGTCACAAAAAATTTTGTAAAATGCCATAAGTTTTATACCTTTGCCTACCTAAACCTATGATACTAATAGCCTAAGAATGTTTCAACAAACGAGTGAAATGTCAGTGTGGAGCCTCAATCATTACGTCTTTGGCGTAGTGGGTGTGCTTGTTTTTGCAATTCTGGTTGTTGTGTTTTACAATTGGATTTATTTGAAACGTGCCAAGGAGGCCAATACCCGCCAGAAGGAGCAGAATGCCCATCTGGCATTATTATTACAAGCAGGACGATTACGCATTTGGAAGTATTTCCCTGGTATCCGTCAATATCTGTACCTCTCTGAGGAAGGTACGATGGAACAGCGATATAATCCGATTGATTTCTCGCAGTTTTTTAATCGTGATGACTTCGACGTACTCTATTCTACCATTACTGCCATCTGTGAGGATAAGAAGAATAGTGCTGTTGTCACCCTTGGCAGCAATGCCAAGGACGAGGCGTTCCTCCGCCACTACGAGGTGACGGTTTCTGTCGATCGCCGTGACAGCCAAGGACGTGTTGTCAGCGTTTTAGGCATTCAGCACGACGTCACTGAGGAATATCGTCGTCTGGAGTCTGTTAACCAATTGTTGCTTCGCTATCATACTGTGTTTAGTACCTCGCTCATCGATATGTTGTATTATGACAAAAATGGTGTGTTGCGAGATATCAATGAACGTGCCTGTCAGTCCTTTGGCGTTACTGACCGCAACTTTGTACTCAATAATGAGTTCCTGCTGAAGAATAATCCGATTTTTGCTGATGTTGACATTGAGTCAATGGACAATACGCGCACTTCATCAATTGTTGATTTCAGTAAATACCAAGCAGAACACTACCACACAAAAGAGTTAGGCTTAACGGGTCTGATGTTCTATGATTCCACTGTCAATCCTATCAGAGATGATAATGGTAATTTGGAAGGTGTCTATATGGCAGGACGCAATATTACGGAAATGGTGGTGTCTTATCATCGACAAAAGGCTGGTGCAGAAAAGCTTCGCAAGATGACAGAAGAAATCCGTCAGTATATTTCCAATATTAACTATGCCCTACGTATCAGTGATATTCGTCTTGTCAACTATTACCCTAACTCATTTACTTTGGAAATGTCGGACAATGTCAGTCATACACAGATGAGGCTGTCGCAGTTGCGTTGCATCCGTTTGGCAACACCGCGTTTCCGCCGTACTGTCTCCAGTGTGTTGAACCGCATGGACCACCTGTCACCTTATAGTATTAATGTCAATATTGAGACAGAAATCCGTGATAAGAAAGGTCGTCAGATTTGGCTGCTGTTCAATATGGTGCCCATGCTTGATGCCGATGGCAAGGTAGTTCGCTATTATGGTTTGTGCCGTAACATGACGGACATGGTGGAAACGGAGAACCGTCTTGCAGTAGAGACTAAGAAGGCTCAGGAAACGGAATTGTTAAAACAGTCGTTCCTGTCGAACATGAGCTATGAGATTCGTACACCACTTAATAATATAGTAGGTTTTGCCGGGCTGTTCAATACTCCACACGATGAAGCCGATGAACCCGCTTTTGTGGAGCAAATCAAGACCAATTCGAACAATATGCTGACCTTCGTCAACGATGTCATGCTACTTTCGAGCCTTGATGCTAATATGGTAGAGTATCACAAGGAATATATCGACTTTGCCCAGATATTTGCCAGTCACTGTCGCATTGGCTGGAGTAATGCTAAACCAAAAGTGAAAACCATTGTTGACAATCCTTATGAAAGTCTGGTAGTTAATATCGACCAGGAGCACTTGGGCAAGGTTATTGAGAAACTCTGCTGGATGTCGGCACTTACACTGACCGAAGGTTACGTCAAGGCCCGTTGTGAATATCGCCGTGGCGAACTTCTTATAACCATTGAAGATACTGGCGGCGGCATTCCTGAAGAGGCATTGGCACATGTCTTTGACCGTTTCGTACATAGCGTCAATAACCAATTGTTGGGTACGGGGCTTGATTTACCTATTGTGCAAGCTATTGTCCGTCAGATGGGTGGAACCATCGAACTGGAGTCTCAGCTAAACAAAGGCACCACGGCATATATCTCTATTCCGTGTGAAGCGAAAAACGTTGAAAGACGTCACGATGAAATTACTTCTATCACCACAGAAAACATCCCGCTATGACAATACTGACACTGACATATCCCTTGTTACTCTCTGTAACGTTTACGGCATTATGGCCCTATCTGCTGCTATTCGTCACCTTAATGCTGTTAGTTGCTGTCTTGATACAGAACCATTTGGTGCGCAAACGTGTTCGTCAGAGCATATTTAAGGCTACTTCTACCTATGAGATGATGGAAAAGGCGTTAAAGATAGCCGACAATGACGTTATCATCTATGACATTCCTGCCGGTATCGTCAAGAGAGTACGAGGCAGCATGTTCCCTTGTGCTGAGATGAAGACTACAGACTTTGTCAAGCGGCTCCATCCCGACGATGCAGAGCAGACGCTTGCTACTATCCGTCAGTTGGTTGATGGTAAATTTCAGACAATAGAGTACTGCTGCCGTTGGAATGCTAATGATGGCGATGGCGAACCACAGTGGCGCTATATCCGTAATAGCAGTGTCGTTGAACACAGGTCGGGCAGTAGCAAACCCGTCAGTATCATCAGCGTACTTGTCGATGAGACTGAGCTTCGTCGCCAGCAGCAGGAAGAGGAGGAACTTACCAAGCGCTATAAACAGATTTTCGAAGACTCTATTGTAGGTTTGTCGTTCTACTCGCCTGATGGCTGGCTGTTAACGGCAAACAAGATGATGCGAGAAATCTGCCATTTTGACAGCGTCAGTAGTGATAGCTACTTCTCTAATGTCAACCTTTTTGATATTGCTCCTTTCAACGAGGTACTCGACCGCTATAATCCCAAGGAATACCTCGCCTGTTCGCTAAGTATTGTCCCTGAGCGCGAGATGTATATCTATTTAGAAATCGGTGTACACCCAATTTACGATGAAGAAGGAAAACTGATTTATCTCTCTGTTGCTGCCCGTGACATCTCAGAGGAACGCCAGTTGTATCTGAAGGCTAAACAGAATGACCTTGAAATTCAGAAGGTCAATGAATCCATACAACTCTATGAGAGAGAATTGCGCTATATGATGAAGACTTGCGGTTTGCAGGCTTGGCGTATCTCGTTGGAACGTGACTGCATTGAGTTCTACAACGGATTGAGCTCAGTTGCCAATCAGTTTACATTGAAGCAGTTGAAGAGTATTTTCGTCAACCAGGACGATGTGTTTGTGCGCGATCTGGAGAATCCTGCTCTTGCTATTTCCAAGCCCCTCAGCTATATGGGACGAATGCATCCTGTCGTCACGAATACTGCTACAGAGCCTCAGTGGGTTCAGATTAATAGTATCCCGGAATACGACGAGCATGGCAAGCTGAAGGGCGCCTTTGGCGTATGGCGAAACATCCACAAGCTCATGCAGAAACAGGAGCAACTTAAGCGCGAGACAGAGCGTGCCAATGACTCTGGTCGTATGAAGAGTGTATTCTTGGCCAACATGACCCACGAAATCCGTACACCGCTCAACGCCATTGTCGGTTTCTCCGATGTTTTGCCTCTGCTATCTACGCCAGAGGAACGACAGGAAATGATCAGGCTGATTATGGACAACTGTGATATGTTGCTCCGTTTGGTCAATGATATTCAGGACGCAGCTTCGCTGGACATTAGTGGAGAAGTAGCGATTATGCCTGCCAAGACAGATTTCTCAAAGTTCTTCGATGAGATCTGTGAGCAGTTACAACAACGCCTCCGTGAGCCTAACGTGCAGTTTATTAAGGAGAACCCGTATCCATCTTTCGTAACGATGCTTGACGAGATGCGTATTCGTCAGGTATATACCAATTTCGTCACGAATGCGGTGAAGTACACTCACCAGGGACATATCAAGGTGGGGTATCGTAAAGAGTGGCGTGAAGAGAATGGCGAGAGCTTTGAGGGACTCTATCTCTATTGCGAGGATACGGGAGACGGTGTTCCCAAAGAAGTGCAGGGTAAACTCTTTGACCGCTTCTTCAAACTCAACGACTATATACAAGGTACCGGACTTGGTCTTTCTATCTGTAAGGCGATAGCCCATGCTTGTCATGGCTCTATTGGCATGAACTCCGAAGGACAGGGCCAAGGTTCTACCTTCTGGATGTGGATACCCTGTAAAGAAATCAAATTATAACCAACATAGCCATGTGTAAACGATATTGTATACTTGTCACCTTTATTTGCCTGTTGGGGATACCATCGCTGCATGCATATACCAGCGATGGTATGAGAGTCTTTGACCGTGAGCACCCACTGGTCTATGAAGATGCTTGGGACTTATGGCCTTATTCCTTTTTGAATGCCAATGGCGAGGCAGTTGGTTATAACATCGAACTTGTCAAGCTCATCTGTCAGCAGCTGAACATTCCTTATGTCATCAAGCTGAAGCCTACACAGAAAGCTTTGGAGGATTTGAAGAGTGGCGAGGCCGACTTGATGTTGGCTATGGCTGCCAACTACCATAATGCGTATGGACAATATGGAAAATCTGTAGTACAGATCTTTACCCATAGCGTGCTGCGCAGCAAGAGTGATCCTATTACCATTAAGACTGAGGAAGATTTGCAACATAACCGCTTCATAGTGCATGAAGGTAGCTTCGCTCACCATTTGGTCAAGGAAAAAGGGTGGGGCAATCAGGCTGTTCTATACAATGATATGCGTGAGGCTGTACAATATATTCATAATAAGCCCCATCAGCAAATTGTTTGGAATACACTGTCCCTGAAATGGCTGCAGCGTACGCTGCATTTCGACAATTTGGAACTCTCTCCTGTCAAGATGCGTCATGGAGAGTATAGGTTTATGTCAAACCAACCTGCGCTTCTCCAACTCATCGATGAAACCTATGCGCGTCTGGAGGCAGAGAACAAACTGCAGCCCATCCAGAACAAGTGGTTCTATCCAGAGCGCAAAGACAGTGGTATTCCTGTGTGGATATGGCTCTTCGTTGGTGCAATGATAGTGCTTCTGTTGGGCGCTTTTGCCTACTATGGTCTTTTCCGCTATCGTGAGAAGATGATGACGCAGACCATCCGGCGCAGCAACGCTCGCCTGGCTCACATCCTTAGCACATGGAATGTTCATGTGTGGATATTCAACATTGAGAAGAAGACGATTACTGTCTATAATGAAAAAGGTGAGATTATCTCGGAAAACCTGCCACCCACCATCTTCTTCAACCGCATGCAGGCTGAGAATGTGAAGCGACTCAGCGATGCGCTCACTCAAGTTGCTGCAAGTCAGGGCGAAAAGAAGAAGATTGAGCTGCTTTCGCACAATCAGCAGACTGGTGCCCCTCAAATCCTTGATATTGTCATGTCAGTTTTCCGTCGAGACAAGAATGGACACCCTAGTGATATTATAGGAACCTATCGTGATATTACGGTTGAACGCCAACGCCAGCAACAGGTCAAGGATGCCATGTTGCGTTACCAGTCCATCTTTCATTCTTCTATGGTTGACACCATTGCCTATGACCATAAAGGCTATATGTATGATATGAACGAGAAGGCAAGTAGTGCTTTCCCTGGAGGCAAGGAGGGCGCATTGAAGAATCGTGTCAATCTGACTGATGTGCTGGGTTCTGATATTTCTATAGAGACGTTACAGCCAACCTATTTTACTCGCACTTTCGAAGCAGGCCGTGACAGTCGTGTCTTCAATCCGGAATTACATAAGCACCTTATGTTCTATGAGCTTCAATTAATGCCTCTTCGCGATAATAAAGGTCGGTTGCTTGATGTCTTTGTAACAGGACGCGATGTCACAGAGGTTGTTAAATCCTATCAGCGCTTGCAGCGCAATCTGAAACTACAGGAGCATGCCAACGAGGAAATGAACAACTACTTCCGCAATATCAATTATGTGCTTAAGAACGGTGGCGTGCGCATGGCGCGCTACTCTCCTGACACCCACACCTTATTGGTTTATTCGGATGTTGGTCATGAACAGAACAATCTGACACAGACAAGGGCTTTGGCGCTTATGGCTGACGACTCAAAATATCGTGCCCAGCGCATGCTTAATAGCATGGATAATCGTACGCAACAGCCGCAGAAGGCATCTTTCAATACGCTGATCCGTCTCAAGAACGGTATGCGGCTGAGTGTCTTTGTATCGTTTGTCCCTGTATTGGATGATCAGGGAAATGTCAAGGAGTATTTTGGTTCTTTCCGTGATATCAGTGAAATTAAGGCTACAGAAGATAAGTTAGCACAGGAAAGCTTAAAGGCTCAGGAGATAGAGACGGTGAAGAATGCATTCCTTCGCAACATGAGCTACGAGATTCGTACTCCACTTAGCTCTGTTATCGGTTTTGCTGAACTCTTCGAGACGCCACATGCGCCAGAGGATGAGCAGCTGTTTATTGAACAGATTAAAAATAACTCTTCACAGCTGTTGAAACTGATTAACGATATTCTGTTCCTGTCGCGACTGGATGCTGGCATGATTGAGTTCAAAAAGAGACCTATAGACTTTGCTCAATATTTTGAAGCTCGCTGTCAGTCTGTCTGGTTCCGTAACCATCACGAAGGTGTTGAGTTTGTGGTAGACAATCCGTATCAGCAGCTGGAAGTCGACATAGATGACCAGAATGTTGGTCTTGTCATCGACCAGATTTTGGAAAATGCAGCAGCGCATACCACTGAAGGTTCCGTGCGTGCCAGCTATGTGTATACTGGAGAAGATGTGGCAATGTCTTTCCAAGATACAGGTTCCGGTATCTCCGAAGAGCGTATGAAGCAAATCTTCGAGCGTTTCGTGTCGTCAGGTGGCAGTCATGGTACAGGTCTTGGTCTTGCTATTTGTCATGAGATTACTACGCAGATGGGGGGCAAGATTCGTCTCAAGTCAGAGATGGGCAAGGGTACCATCGTTTGGGTGAGCATACCATGTAAGTGTACTGAAATTGTCAGGAAATAGAATGAGGGAGGAATGACGTATGAGAAAGACTATTGTTTTATTATCTATATTATCTTTTTTCTGTTGTATTACATCGCCGCTCGCAGCCAAAGACTTCAATGAATATACCGAAGAGCATCCGCTGATAGTTGCTTGCGACTGGGACTTCCGACCTTTTGAGTTTCTTGATAGTGAAGGCGCCCCCGATGGCTATAATGTCGAAGTGCTTGATATCATTCTTAATCGTCTGGAGATTCCTCATAAGTTTGTCATGCAAGAGTGGCAAACGGCCAGCGATATGTTTATCCATCATAATGCAGACTTGCTGCATGCTCTTTCTAACCAGTTTAAGTCTCATCAGTATTTTCATACGAAGAAGTATGTCAACTATTATAATCTCCGAGCAGTCCGTCGGGTAGACACCCCATCCTATAGTAACATTCGTAGTCTGAGAAGTAGTGCTAGAATTGGTATTAAGAAAAATGACTATGCCGCCCTTATGATCAGAGTGATGGACAGCATACCATTCCATGTGCAGTACCTGTCACCCAAGGAAGGACTGACTCACGTGCGCTCGCGACAGAGTGACTATTACATATGGGGGCAGGTACCTCTTGAGAATAAGATTCAAGAATTACGTATTGACAGCCTTGTCCTGGATGAGGTACTGGATATTCCCGCTGGTGAGCTGCACATTATTGGTTATAATCTTGACATTATTGAAGCTATTGATGACCAATACACCCGTATGGAACAGTCGGGCGATTTGCAGCGTATACATGATAAGTGGTTCCACCCGGAGCGTGTTCACGACGACGCCTCACCGCTGGCTCCCTTCATCCTGATAGGACTGATTCTTGCCGGTATAGCCGTTTTTGCCGCTGGTCGTCTTCTCTCTCTGCGTGTGCAGGCTTCCGTACGTAGAAATACAGAGCTGAACAGAATCATAGCTCAGGCGCTTGACATGGACGATTATTATGTCTTGGAGTATGATGTCGTCCTCGGAAAGGTGAGGAATATTCATGGGAAATTATTGCCGGAGTGGGGTATCGCCGTTGAGGAACTCATTGAGCGCATTGCAGCAGACGAGCGCGATGAGTTCCGTGGATTGATAGACAGCATGAAGCGTGGCGATTGCGAGTCATGGACGCTTCAGCGTCACTATAATGTGGGATCGGGTGATGAGCCTCGCTGGCGCGTCTTCTTTGGCAGTGCTATACTGGAACGTGAAAACGGCATACCTCGCTACATAGTACACACAGTAAAGGATATCACAGATGACTTGGCAGAAGAACAACGCAACCAGGAAATGGCCGACAAGTATATGAAGTTTTTTGAGACCAACATGATGGCAATGTCGTTCCATGATGCCAATGGCTATATGATTCATATGAACCAGCGTATGCGCGACTTATTGGAGATTACGCCAGAACGGGAGCAGTTCTTCCGCAAGGTCTCTTTCCTGGAGGATCCCTTCTTGAAGGGGGGTGCTGATCAGAACAACCTTGACTCGTACCATGTCTGCGGTCGTATGCTCTATCCGGAATGGAACCTTGACAAGTATATCGAGACACGTGTTATGCCCGTCAAGGATGAAGCCGGTCAACTGGTTTACTATATTATCACATCTCGAGATGTCACTGCCGAACGTGACATGTATATGAAGCAGCGTGAGCATGAACGTCAGCTCCATGCAACCCACGATGCCATCAACCACTATGAGCAGCAGCTGCGCTACCTGCTGGACGAAAGTAAGATGTATGTGTGGAACTACAATCAGTATGAACGAGTTATCCGCTTTACACGTAGTCTGCGACAGGCTGAGTTTACATGGCCGTTGGAAGACTATCTGGCTGGTATGGATGCTGATGACCGTCCTGTTGCCCAGCGTGTAATTTCCGACTTAGTGATGAATGGTAAGCCCTTCAATGTGATTCACAAGTTCAACTATACACCTGTTACTGATTCACTGACGTGGTTCTCTATTTCCGGCATTCCTATCTTAGATGAGGATGGTCATGCCAAGGAGTATTTCGGATTAGTCCGTGACATCAGTGACTTGATGCTTGCCCAGATGAAACTGCGTGAGGAGACTGCACGAGCAGAGGATTCTGGTAAGTTGAAGAGCGCTTTCCTAGCCAATATGACCCATGAAATCCGTACGCCCCTCAATGCCATTGTGGGCTTTAGCGACTTATTGCAAGTTATTGACAATCCAGACGAGCGCCATGAGTTTATTCGCATTATTCGCAACAACTGCGATATGCTGCTCAGACTCATCAATGACATTCTGGAGGCCAGTAGCATGGGACAGGCTATAGCTATCGAACCTACTCATATCGACCTGCCTCCCGTCTTCGACGATATCTGCCAGACGCTGGAGCAGCGCGTACAAGGTACTGGAGTGGAATTTCTGAAAGACAACCCTTACGATACCCTGCCCGTTTTCATGGACAAGGGCCGCTTGCAGCAGTTACTTACTAACTTTGTCACCAATGCGGTGAAGTACACGCAGCAGGGACATATCCGTGTAGGTTACCGCAAGGAGTCACGCGACATGAATGGTCAACGCAAGGAGGGACTGTACTTCTTCTGTGAGGATACTGGTGCCGGTATCCCCAAGGAGAAGCAAACGGCTGTTTTTGAGCGTTTTGTCAAGCTTAACGACTTCGTACAAGGTACAGGTCTCGGCCTTGCTATCTGCAAAGCCATTGTTGACCGATGCGGCGGACGCATTGGGGTCAATTCTGAAGGTGAAGGCCACGGCTCTACCTTCTGGTTCTGGCTACCTTGCGAAGTTTAACTGTTATTTTCTGGAGGGCAGCAGATGCACGTTGGTTAGCTTTAGCTGAGCTGTCTTCTCGTCTATCAGCTTGTCTGTCTTGTGGTATACAATAGTGGTGTTTTGGATGTCGATGTCGCGCACATTGTCCAGCCCTAAGATACCGCTGGCCTTAATGGCTGTCATTGCTCCATTGCATACTACATTATTAATATGGATGTCCTGAAAGTAGGGGGCAACCTTTTTCTGCTTGTCGGTATAGGTTGGTATGCTGTTGGGGTCACTGCCTGCCGGACGGTCTACATAGTCACACTGGAAGACGATGGCCTCGTCCTTGATGTCGTTCATCACGATGTCGCTGATAAACATCTGCTCGGTCTTGCCACCACGGCCCAATCCGCTTTTAAAACGCAGTCCTGTATCTGTGCCACTGAAACGGTTGTTACGCACTACGATGCGCTTCATCCCTTGCATAGTCTCACTGCCCAGCACAAAGGCTCCATGCGCATGGTATACAGTGTTGTTCTCTATTAAGATGTCGGCACAGCCGTTGGCAGGAGCGTCGGGCTTGTTGCCTCCGCTCTTCATGCAGAGGCCGTCGTCTCCAGCGTCAACAATACAGTTTACGATGAGTCCGATATTGACGTCTGAGAAGTCTATGGCATCACCGTTCTGGGCATTCCAGGGACAGCGTACAGTGACACCATCGATGATGACATTCTTCGAGTAACAGGGATGCAGGTGGAATTTGGGCGAGTTCTGAATAGTAACGCCTTCTACAAGCACGTTCTCACAGCTCTCAAAGCGAACAAGGTCGTTGCGTAATTTCTCTTGCGCCTCAGGTGTCTTGGCAATGTTCTGGTAACCACCCAAATCGTTCCAGGGATACCATAGCTTGCCGTTGTCTGCTTCCACACCTCCAATGACTGTTTTGTATTTGTTCCATTCCACATCGCTCACCTTGTTGCGCTTGACGGGGCGCCAGTGGTCGCCATTGCCGTCGATGATGCCTTCGCCCGTGATGGCAATATTCTTACGCTTTGAGGCACGGATGCCAGCGAAACACTTTGTAGCCGACTTGGGGTTGACGAATAGCTGCTTATCAGGCGACATGAGGATGATGGCATTCTTGTCCAGGTGCAGTTCGATATTGTCCTTCAGCATGATAGGACCTGTCAGCCAGACACCCTGAGGCACAATCAGTTTGCCGCCACCCTGCTTGGAGAGTTTCGAGATGCCTTTTGTGAAGGCTTCGGTGTTGAGCGTTACGCCGTCGCCAACACCGCCAACCTCGGTCAGACTGACTTTGTTGGCAGGAATTGTGGGACGTTGCACCTGAGCCACTTTCACTGGCAGGTTCTGGTAGCAGTTAGCATAATCTTTGGCCTGTGCTTGTGCACCGAGTGCCAGCAGCAAGGTAGCCATTGTCATCATCATTCTGTTCATAGTAGTTTGTTTAATGGGTTATGAATCTGTTCTTGAGTGAAGCAGCCTTATTTCACTCCAACAATATGGGTGGGAGCTTGCTCGCGGTTACGCTTGTTGACCACGGTGACTACGGCTTGGGCTAGGTTGATGAAGGCCAGCCCTGTAGCTGTCTCGCTATTCAATGCAGCAGGCTCACCTTTGTCGCCGCTGTCGCAAATACCCTGCACCAGGGGAATCTGTGCCAACAGGGGTACCTGCATCTCCTCGGCCAGTTGTTTGCAGCCTTCCTTGCCGAAGATGTAGTATTTGTTTTCAGGCAGTTCGGCAGGAGTAAACCACGCCATATTCTCGATGAGTCCGAGAATGGGCACGTTGACCTTCTCGTTGCGGTACATGTCGATGCCCTTGCGTGCGTCGGCCAGAGCCACCTGCTGTGGTGTCGAGACAATGAGGGCGCCAGTGATGGCCAGTGTCTGCAATAGCGTCAGGTGAATATCTGATGTTCCTGGTGGTGTGTCAAGTATGAAGTAGTCCAACTCACCCCAGTTGGCATCGGCTATCAGCTGTTTCAGGGCGTTCGTTGCCATGCCACCGCGCCATAGTGTGGCTGTGTCGGGGTTGACAAAGAAACCGATAGACAACAATTTTACGCCATAGGCCTCGATGGGTTCAATTAACTGACGCCCATCCACCTCTACTGCGTAGGGACGTGCATCCTCTACGTTGAACATCTTGGGCATGGAAGGACCGAAGATGTCGGTGTCCAGCAGTCCTACCTTATAACCTAAGCGTGCCAGAGCAATGGCCAGATTAGCAGATACTGTCGACTTACCTACGCCGCCCTTGCCAGAGCTGACAGCAATGATGTTCTTTACTCCCGGCAACATTTGACCAACCTCAGGGCGTGGCTTCGACTTAAACTCTGTCTGTATCTCTACCTCTACCTCCTTGCCGCAATGATACTTGATAGCAGCTTCTGCTGCCTTGACGGTTGATTTCAGAAAGGGGTCTGTGTCGCGTGGAAACTCTAACACCACGGTTACCTTGTTACCATTGATGGCAGGCTGGTCTGCCACCATCTCACTCTCTACCAGATTCTTCTTTGTGCCGGCATACGTCACAGTTGCCAGCGCGTCCATAATCATTTTTGGATATAGTGTCATTGTCATTTTTCCTTTTTTTTCGGCACAAAGTTACAAATAAAAAGGCTTAATGCCAATTTATTTGGCTATTTGTTTTGTTTTTTTTATTATTTGTCTTACCTTTACACTCGGATTTAATCTTTTTACAAGAAATAGTTAAACAAATGCAATGCAAATTAGCCTTATGAAGAAATTGATGATTTTGACCGCAATGGCGATGGCCACTGTATGTGCGCAGGCACAGAGTGATGTAGATGCGTATTTCACCACAAAGGAGATGCCCGACATGTTGAAGTGGTGTCCTGCTCCCCCTGACACTGTGGGTGCTCAGTTTAGTTACGACATTATACAGTATATGTGGGGTAAGCAGATGCGTCAGAACAAGGAACGTGCTGCAATCGCTGTTCGCGATGCAGAGTATGGACTGGACTGTATCATCCGCGAGTTCAGCGAACCCTTTGGTATGAAGATTTCAAAGGATAATACACCGGAAATCTATAAGTTGCTACGCGACGCTACGGCCACTTGTGATAGCATTTGCACGCTACCCAAAAATTACTATATGCGCCGCCGTCCCTTTATGCGTATGCATGAGCCGACACTTTATCCGCAAGACGAACCCGCACTGCGCAAGAATGGATCCTATCCCTCAGGACATACCATCCTTGGTTGGAGTTCTGCCCTGTTGCTGTCGGAGATTAACCCTGACCGTGCTGACACCATCTTGGCTCGTGGCTATATGTATGGCGAGAGTCGTGTCATTGTAGGTGCTCACTGGCAGAGCGATGTTGATGCTGGTCGTCTGGCTGCTTCTGCTGCTTATGCTCGTCTGCACACCAGTGAACGTTTCTTGGAGCAGATGCGTCTGGCACGTCTGGAGTATCGTTGCAAGGCAGGTCTCGCTACAGCAGCCGAACTGAAGGCATATAATAAAAGGAAGAAGTAACCGCTCAAGTGCCTCATCATTCCAAACAACAACCAACGAAACAGTAAGTATGTGTCTGCAAATACAGCTGAGTAGCGCTGAAATCAGCTGTAGCAGGAATGTAAATACAGCTATTAAGCACACCTTAATAGCTGTATTTTTTTTCGTATTAGCCGTATTAGTGCGTTTGCTATATTTAACGTGACGTCGCAGAGGAGAACCTTGCGGACTGTTATGCTGGCGTTGCTTCAATTAAACAATTATTTGTCCCAATTTCACAATTTCTCTATCATTGAAACAATTTTTGTAGAAATGACTCTTTTTTCATGTAAACAATTTTGGTATTTATGCCATTTGTTGATTATCTTTGCAGTGGAGTGAGGAAGACTCGCTCATGAGGTAGATGGCAATAAGCGTCTCCTTAGTAGGTTGTGAAAACTGTTGGATCTCCAAAATATAATGAACCGTTTGTAGGGTTTGTTATTGGGGGAAAGGACGCCAATTAACCCCCACGTCTTTTCAATTCCTATAATTAATCTTGATTACTAACGCTGAATTAGGGGGTCATAGGCAAAACTTAAACTATTTACTATTATGTTTTGGATTATTGTAATTGCTTTAATTGCTCTTTATGTGTTTTACAAAAAAACTCATTACAACGACCCGCCGGCTCTTAAAGAGTTGTTTAAGACTACCAAGGGTATTACGGATGAGCAAAAAGCATCGCTTCGTTATTTCTTGAATGACCCCGCCTGCTTAAGCAAGAAGCCCATTACAGACGAAGAGTATGATGCTATGGTAATTAATGTCTTGAATAGCGAGAACTGGAAGCAAAAAGCACTGAACAAAATAGGTCTTGACGAGGACCAGCTGAAAGAGATAGAGCCTGTCCAATTTGAAGGTTATGTGTTTGAGAATGCATACAGTAAGAAGTCTGACAAAGATGACCTGTGGCGTTCTTCGTGCTATCAGATTTCATGGCTGTTCTTCAGTGCTACCCAGTTATATGCTTATCAGTATACATTCAACATGGACAACTTCGATAAGAAGGAGCAGACGTTGGAATATTTCTATAAAGATGTAACTAACTTTACTACCTCGAGTGATACGGAAGAGACTGAGGTATGGAACAAAAAGGCTAAGAAGTTCATGAAAGAAAAGATCAATAGCAATAGGTTCACAATTGTTGTTCCTGGTGATAAGTTCTATTGCTCACTGAAGCAGAATGACGAAACAGAGAGAGCTATCCAGGGAATGAAGGCTCTGCTCCGTGAGAAGAAGAATGCATAATGTGCGAATGAAGTATGGACTTGCTTGCAGATGACGATGATGTTCAGCAGTATTGCAGAAATCATCCGTTGAACCGCCCTCCGATACCCTGGTTCTCCATAGTACTGGTGGTAGTGGGATTCGAAGCGCTGCTGTCGTTCTGTTTGCACATGTTGTCATTGACTGCAGGTTCATACTTCATTTTTCATGAGGCCATTCACCTCATAGTTCTACTATGTTGGGGGAGGGTAATATTGACTTGGGCAGTCAGAATCTACCAACGCTATGCTCCTGAGTCTGTTAGACGACAATGTTCATGTATGCCCTCTTGTTCAGAATATGCTCTACTGGCATTGGAAAAATACTGGTGGCCAAAAGCCTTGAAACTGACAATCTGGCGGGTGGTTCATACTTGCCAACAGCCAGGTTATAAGAAGGACTATCCTTAAAACCTAATAAATTACATAATCGAAATGGGATTTTTCAGTAAGTTACGTTCAGATGGAGATACTTTCGACGGACAGGGCGAAGAGCGTCGAGGACTTGTCGACGTCATTCAATATAATGGCGAAATTGACGATTTGGTATGGAAGTTTCCATACAACAATCTCTCCACGGGTGCCCAGCTAATAGTCAATAAAAGTCAGGAGGCCATCTTCGTGAAGGGTGGCGCCGTGTGTGATGTCTTTGGTGAAGGAACCCATACCATATCTGCCAATAACCTTCCATTGTTGGAGAAAATTGTGAATCTTCCCTTTGGTGGGCGCACTCCTTTTACCGCCGAAGTGTGGTATGTTAATAAGGTGATACGCCGTGGACTCAAATTTGGTACTCCTCAGCCAATCCGTGTTTCCGACCCTCGCTATTCAGGAGTAGATATTCCGGTTAGGGCTCACGGCGATTATAGTATTCGCGTGAAAGACAGCCAGATGCTGCTTAACGAGTTTGTTGGTACTCAGCATTTGTTCACTACACCTGAGTTTGTCAAGCAGTTCGGCACAATGGTTGTTCAAGAG
>Ga0310691_10003794_pt1 | contig 17645 bp, 14 predicted proteins | sample 176DNAGHGlowgp2_FD_203887 | JGI IMG/M metagenome (GOLD analysis project Ga0310691, IMG submission 203887) | Sheep rumen microbial communities from Palmerston North, Manawatu-Wanganui, New Zealand - 1766 DNA GHGlow gp2 (v2) (version 2) | ecosystem: Host-associated > Mammals > Digestive system >...
CGGCACCTATAACGAGGACGATTCCGTCGACGTGATGATGATGGCCTGGGGCGGCATCTGCGATATGAAGATGGTGGCCCTCAACCTCGAAGAGGACCACAAGACGGTCGCAAACCTCAAAAACCGCATGGCCTTCACCCTCGCCGTCCCCGGCACGGACACGCTGGTGGAGTCGGACTACCTCGGCCTCGTCTCGGCCAACAAGGACCCGGAGAAGTTCAAGCACACCGGCCTGCACGCGTATAAGAGCGCAAACGTGGACGCGCCCGTCATCGAGGAATATCCCCTGACGCTCGAGTGCAGGGTCGTCGAGATCCAGCAGCAGCCCTACGGCCTGCGCGTGCTGGGCGAGATCGTGAACGTCCTGGCGGATGAAAAGGTGCTGGACGAGAAGGGCAAGGTAGACGCCGGTGCCCTGCACGCCTTCACCTTTGACCAGATGCGCAGCGGCTACTACGCCGTGGGCGAAAAGATCGGCATGGCCTGGAACGCCGGCGCCCCGATCGTCAAAAAGAGCAGAGAGAAGTAAAATCCATCATCCCGCAAAGGCCGATGCTCCGGCAGCCCAAACAGAGAAAACCGCATGACAAGCGCCTGCCCCCGGCGAATTCGCAGCACAGTACGTTTTCGCCCGGGGCAGCTTTGACTTTTCAGTACCAACGGTAAATCCCCATTTTACGCCCCGGTCATTTTGAACGAAATCTTTACGGCGCGGCGCGCTGGAAAGTTTTGCCGCGTTGTATAAATCCGCCACTCCGGGAGAAAATGCCAATAGGATCATCGGAGCGCATTTGCTCCGGAAGGGGAGGATAAGGATATGAAAATCAAGACCGCGCTTCTGCTGTGTCTGATGTCTGCCGCGGCCCTGTCCGTCTGCGGCGCGTGGCGCAGCCTGCACCGCATCACGGGCCCCATTCTGCCCGAGGAGGTTGCAGCCCGCTTTGTGGGCCGGGAGGCGGACGCGGAATATTTTCTGCGCGACTCCGGCGGCTACGTCGCCGTATTCTCCGACCGGCGCTCGCGCGAGCCGCTCAAGGTCACGCCCATCGAGACGAAGCGTCTGCGCCAGACTGACCGCCTTCTGCTGCGCGACGGCATCCCCGCCGGGGACAGCGGGGAACTCTTGCATCTGCTGGAAGATTTAGGGTCATAATCTTGAACGAAGGTGTTGATTTCTTCGCGCGGATGTTATACAATAGAGCCAACGAGACAGGAGGCGGTCAAGATGAGCGAAGAATTCGGAAGCGATTTTATCACCATCGTCGATGACGACGGTACGGAGTTTGAGCTGGAACTGCTCGACACCATGGACTACAAGGGCCAGACCTTCACGGCCTTCCTGCCCGCCAACATGGATGAGGACGATCCCGACTACGGCATCATCATCCTGCGCTCGGTGATCGACGAAAACGGGGACGAGCTGTTCGAGTCCATCGACGACGATGACGAGCTGCAGGACGTGTATGAGCATTTCTCCGTGCTGCTGTTCGACGATGAGGAGGACGAGGAGAAATAATCTCCGGAGCCTCAGCATAAGATCCATTGAAAAGAGAATAATCCCTGCTGTGTGCGTGTGGTCTTTTGACCTTCGCGGCTCATTAAACCCACATCTCTTATAAGGGATGCCGATTTGAATCTGCGGATTGCAGGCCTCCCGAACTTCGTTCGGAAGTTGGAAGCAGCGAAACAGAGCTTAGGCGACCCACCTGCCTTTATGTGCAGGTTATAATTGGGCCGGCACGGCATTGGCGGGGTCTTCCCCCGGGGAAACCCGGGGGAAGTTTTATGCGGGAGGCTTTCAGCCTCCCGCATAAAACTTCTCATGCCCAACGCTTTCCAGAAACGCCCTGGCCTCTGTCACACCGCCGCAGGCGCGGAAGCTGTCGGAGATCCCGGAGGCGTTTTCCTTATATTGCGGCTCAAACAGTACCGCCCGCAGCGCCTGCAGAATGTCTTCCTCTGAAATGGATCGGAGCATGACCCCGGCGCCGAGTTCCTCCGTGCGCTTTGCCACCGCGCCCTGTTCCGGCGTCTGGGGAAAGAGCACCAGCGGCACCCGGAAATAGAGCCCCTCGGACGCGGAGTTCATGCCGCAGTGGGTGATAAAGGCGTCCGCAATCGACAGCACCGCCATCTGATCTACCGATTCGTACACCTGAATGTTTTCCGGCAGATTTTCAAAATGCTCCGTGTTGGTGCCCATCGAAAGAATGACCTGCCAGCCTGTCCGCCCGAGGGCGCGGATGCAGTTGCGGGTAAACTCCCGGTTCTGGTTCACCGTGCCCATGGAGATGTACACGGTCTTCTCCGCCGTCTTTTCCACAGGCGCGGTGATCGGCCGGATGGACGGGCCGATGAAGTGATAACGGTCGGAAAAGGTCTCGGCGCGCGGCTGGAAGAGCTTAGAGGTATAGACGATGGTGTCGGTGTCATTGTCGTTCTGTACGATCTCCAGCAGGCTTTTGACGGGATAGCCCTTTTCCCGCAGGCGCCCGAGCTGCCGGTTGATGCGCGGCATGGCGAGCAGCATCTTTGCAATGTCCCATGGGCTTTCCTTCATGTACGCCGCCGAATAGCGGTTGAAGGCAAAGGTCGTGGTGGAGCAGACGTAGGGCAGGCCGTGCTTCATGGCGACGAGCTTGCCCCAGAAGGCGACCGAGTCCGACACGATGAGGTCGGGCCCAATCTCGCCGACCATGCGCGTCGTCATCTCATCGAGCGCAAGCGTGGAGGAGACCAGAAGCTCGGTGGCGAAGACCTTGTCTTTCCCGACCCGGTCGGCGTTTTCCCTGTCCTCCATCTCAAAATCACAGCCGTCGCAGGGGATGAACACCGCGCCCGCCTGCTCGATCTTCTCCCGGAACATCTCAAAGGAGAAGTAATAAACCTGATGCCCGGCATCCGTCAGCGCCCTTACGACGCCGAGGGTGGGATTGGTGTGCCCGTGAGCGGGAATGCAGAACCACGCGATTTTCATGGCGTGTCGTCACCCGCCTTTTCCGCAAAGGCCGCGCCGAAGAGCTCCGCAAAGGCCCCCTTCGGCGGGATGGCAATGCCGCGCTGCTCGTCCCCTAAAAGCAGAAGCGTGTCCCCCGGCCTGATGCCGAAGATCTCCCGCGCCTGCTTGGGGATCACGATCTGTCCCTTTTCCCCGACCGTCGCTGTCCAGGCATATCTGCCCCGCGGTGCTTTCATATGCTTTGTCCCCTTTCCGGCATAAGACCGTAGCTGTATGATTTGTTATACAAAACATACTACACGAGAACGAAGTTGTCAACAGCTTGTCAACAGCTTTTCCACAAAAGCTCCGGTGCTGCGCCTGGGGCTGATGATTGAAGCTTGGTGCTGATATTGATTGCTGGCTGTTGAGAGTTGATTATTGAGTATTGAGTATTGAGTATTGAGTATTGAGTATTGATTATTGAGTATTGATGTTGGTATTGATATTGGTCACCGCCGTTGACGATCGTCGACGAACGTCGGATAGCACGCAGAGAGAAAGCCGCAGGGGCTGCTGCCCTTGCGGCTTTTTGGAAAACAGACACTGTTTTGAAAGCGTTTATACAGGAAGCTCACTCTACCCGCACGGGTTTCTGGGTCCTGCCCTGACGGCGCGGGGCGGAGAGGGGAACGGACTCGATGATGAGCGATGAGGTGTCGAGGCCGTACCAGTGGGCCTGGGAGCCGATCATCTCACGGATGCGGTACTTGGCGGTCAGGATAAACTCCTCAAAGCGCGTCAGCTCCGTGCCCGAGGCGACCGACCGGCGGATGAAGCCGAACTTGAAGGTACCGACATTGGACGGGCCGTATATGGAGAAGCGCTTTTCCTGTGCGGGCAGCTCCCCGGAGGCGAGCAGATCGCCCACGATCTGGCGCAGGTAGGCGTTGAGGAACTGGTCGTTCTTGAAGCCCAGCTCCAGGCGCACGCGGAAGATGTAGTCGGTGCCGAAGGTCTCGAGCTTATAGCGCACCACATCGGGCTCGTCCATCAGGTGGATGCTGAAAAACCAGTAGGCCTCGGCGCGTTTGGGGTCACGGTCGAGGATGGAGTAGAGGATATCGCGGTCCATGGTCTCGGGGTCGTCGCCCTTGTCGATGTAGACAAGGTTGTCCGCGCACAGCGGGGTCTTCTCGTCCGCACGCAGAGCGGCGAGGTTGCTGAGGTAGTCGCGCACCTTCAGGCGCACGGAGTATTTCTGCTCAAGCTCGGTGCCCTTGTGCCAAATGACCATGATGGCAAACAGCAGCATCGCCATGATGACCGCCACATAGCCGCCGTGGGCAAACTTTGCAAGGCTCGAGAAGAAGAACACGCTCTCAATGGCACCGAAGACGATCAGCACAAAGAAGGCCACGGCGGGCTTCTTGCGCACCTTCATGAGGTACACCGCCAGCAGCAGTGTCGTCATCAGCATCGTGACCGTGATGGCAAGGCCGTAGGCAGATTCCATGCGCGTACCGGAGCGGAAGTACAGCACCACCATCGAGCAGCCGACCCAGAGCGCCGTGTTCACGGTGCCGATATAGAGCTGGCCCTTGGTGTCGGAGGGATAGCGGATGAGCATGTGGGGCATGAGGTCGAGGCGGATGGCCTCGGACACCAGCGTGTAGGAGCCGGTGATGAGCGCCTGGGAGGCGATGATCGCGGCCAGCGCGCCCAGCAGCACCGCCACGGGGCGCAGGCCCTCGGGCAGCATGAGGAAGAAGGGATTCATGTCCTCAATGAGTACGAGGATCTGATTGCCGCGGTTGCTCAAAACCCACGCGCCCTGTCCCAGATAGTTGAGGATCAGGCAGATCTTGACGAAGGGCCAGCTGCGGTAGATATGCTCCCGGCCCACGTGGCCCATGTCGGAGTACAGGGCTTCGGCGCCGGTGGCGGCGAGAAAGACGCTGCCGAGGATCATGAAGCCGCGCTTGTTGGCGGGGCTGAAGAGGATGCGCACGGCGCGCACGGGGTTGAAGGCCGCGAGCACCACGGGGTTAGAGAAAATATGCAGCAGACCTGTCACGCCGAGGAAGCTAAACCAGATCAGCATGACCGGCCCGAAGGCCTTGCCGATCTTGCTGGTGCCGGCATGCTGGATGCTGAACAGGCCCGAGATGATGAGCAGCGTGATGAGGATGACCTTGCCCTGGCCCGCACCGAGGACGCGGTCCACCACCGGGATGCTGCGAAGACCCTCCACCGCTGTGGTGACGGTGACGGCCGGGGTCAGTACGCCGTCGGCAAGCAGGGCCGAGCCGCCCAGCATGGCCGGGAAGATGAGCCACTTGCCGCACTTTCTCACCAGCGAGTAGAGGGAGAAAATGCCGCCCTCACCGTTGTTGTCGGCCTTCATGGCAATGAGCACATACTTGATGGTGGTCAGCAGCGTAATGGACCAGATGACGAGCGACAGACCGCCGATGATAAACTCGGCATTGACGCCCACAAGCCCGCCGTTGTCGGCCACGATCGACTTCATCACGTACATGGGCGAGGTGCCGATATCGCCGTAGACGATGCCGATGGTCACCAGGAACATGCCGAAGGAAAAGGGTACTCTCTCTTTTTTCTTATCCATCTCTGAGCCTCCGAAAAAAGACGCCGGTAAAAATCTACCGGCGTAAAAAACGATGCGAAACACGCAAGAGGTATACTGACTCCTTGCAGTTACTTCTTCTTACACCTGCGAGATAAGCTGACGGGTTAGGGCAAGAAGACACCCCGCCGCAAATACACGGCTGCACCCCAAAAAACGGTTCTCCCGCTGCCCGGAACGGGCATTCGGCTCCAATTATAAATTATGTATTTACTTTATCGTATTTTCGCAGAAAAATCCAGCAATAAACTCAACAAATCTTGGTTTACATAGTTTTCCGTATTTAACGAACTTAACGGTTCCTTAACGGAGACACAAGGCGTAGAACGCTACCGCGCTGGCGGCGGCGACGTTTAACGAGTCTACCCCGTGGCTCATGGGGATGCGCACGGTGCAGTCGCATGCGGCGATGGTCTCCGGCGCAAGGCCGTCCCCCTCCGTGCCCAGCACGACGGCGAGCTTTTCGATCCCCGGCAGGCGGGGGTCGGAGACGGAAAGCGAATCCTCCCGCAAGGCCATGGCGGCAGTTTGAAAGCCCATCTCATGCAGAAGTGCCTGCCAGTCCCCTTCGGGCAGATAGGTCCAGGGTACCTGAAAGACCGTGCCCATGCTCACGCGCACGGCGCGGCGGTAAAGGGGATCGCTGCCCGCGTTCGTCAGCAGCACCGCATCCACCCCGAGGGCGGCGGCGGAGCGGAAGATCGCGCCGAGGTTCGTGGGGTTCATCACGTTTTCCAAAACCGCCACGCGCCGGGATTTGCGGCAGAGCTCCTCCGCCGTCGGAAGCGCGGGCCGCCGCATGGCGCAGAGCATGCCGCGCGTAAGATGAAAGCCGGTGAGCTGAATCAGTACCGGCAGCTCCGCGGCATAGACCGGCACATCCCCGCAGCGCTCAAGCAGCTCTTTGCCTCTGCCTTCGATGAGCTTTTTCTCCGTCAGCACCGACACCGGCACACAGCCCGCATCCAGCGCCCGCTCGATGACGAGGGGGCTCTCGGCGATAAAGACGGCGTTATTCGGGTCAGCGCGGTTTAAGAGCTGGTTTTCGGTCAGCCGCGCGTAGAGGTCCAGCGCGGGATCGCTGAAATCGGTGATGTCGATGATGTTTGGCATAGCTCGCTCCTGCAAAAAAAGTTTTCGTCATTATATACCCATCCCGGAAATCTTTCAACTTGTGAAACAGGCCTGACGCTGATATACTGATGAACACACAGACAAAAACAGGAGGAAAAGAAATATGAAAGTCCTGATGCTAAACGGCAGCCCCAAGGCGAAGGGGAACACCGCGGCGGCGCTTGAAGAGATCGGCAAACAGCTTGAGAAGGAAGGGATCGAGTACGAGATCTTCCACATCGGCGGAGCTCCCATCCGCGACTGCATCGGCTGCGGACGGTGTACCGACGACGGCTGTGTCTTCGGCGCGGACGACGGTGTGAACGCCTTTATCGCCAAGGCGAAGGAGGCCGACGGCTTTATCTTCGGTACCCCCGTCTACTATGCCCACCCCAGCGGCCGCATCCTGTCCTTCCTCGACCGGGTGTTCTACAGCTGCTCGGAGATCTTTGCCCACAAGCCGGGCGCGGCGGTGGCCATCGCGCGGCGCGGCGGCACCACGGCGAGCTTCGATGTGCTGAACAAATACTTCGGCATTTCCCACATGCCCGTCCCCGGCTCCAATTACTGGAACATCGCCCACGGCCGCACGCCCGGCGAGGTGCGGTTTGACGAGGAGGGCCTGCGCACCATGCGAAACCTTGCGCGCAATATGGCCTGGATGCTCAAGTGCTTCGAGGCGGGCCGGCAGGCGGGCATCCCGCTGCCGGACACCGAGTCCGGGCCCATGACGCATTTTATCCGGTAAAAAGATCCCGTGGGTCAAGCCCACGGGATTTCTGTTTTATGATGCTGTTATTTTACATCGTCGTTGAACTCGCAGACGTAGCCGATGATGCCGTCAAACATATAGGGGTAGTCGGCATAGGGATCGTCGCGGTTGTCGTTGTAGACCCAGGTGTCGTTGTTCTTCCAGAGCATGATGTAATCCTCGGCGACCTGGTCGTTGCGGTCAATGTAGGTGGGTTCGCCTCTGGCCCAGCGGACAAAGCCGTCGGTGAGGTCAGAGCCGTTCTCCCATTTCTCAATGCCGCCGACGCGGTGCGCACCGACCCAGACATAGGTCAGACCCTGCGCGTCGCAAAGTTGTGTGATTTCGTTAAACTCTTCCTCGGTATTGATGATAGCGAGGTGTCCGCCGAGTCTGGTGCAGGCCGCGGCGGCCTTGGTCCAGCTCACGTTGTCCTTGATGACCTGGTAGCTGTGCTCGGGCGGGATTTCCTCGATTTCGGGCAGAATGCCGATATCCATGGTGACGCTGGGGCCGGGCGTGGAGGTGTTGAAGTCCTCAAAATGGATCTGCTCCGGCGTGGGCGTGGCGGCGTAGGGATCTTCGCCCGGATCGGTCGGCGTGGTCTGCAGCATGGGATCGGGGACGGTCCTCGCTTTTTCAAAATCCTTGAGCATGGCGTTCATGATGATCGCCACCATCACCAGAACCGCGCACAGGACGAGGATCACTGCCAGCGGTCTTCTTCTGCGTTTTTTCACCTCTTCTGCAATCTTCCTTTCTCTGTCTGTCTTGAGCTTGTACTGCACCGCGGGCGAGGTGCGGTTTGCGCCGGGGGATACCGTCACCGGCCGAAGCACGCCGTCCTCTTCCAGCTTCGGAGCCGCAGGGGCGGCGGTGCCCTTCATCTTCTTGGAGAGCATGTCCGCCTGGCGGCTCGAGATCACGTCCTTCTGTCCGGTCTTGGGCGCCTGCTTCTGCACGGGCTTATAGACCTTTACGCCGTCCTCCGGCTCGTCGGTGGTCAGGACCTCGGCCGACTCAATGGCCGCGTCCTCGTTCCGTTCGATGATGCCCACCATCATGCGCTCAACGTCGTTGAGATCGTCGTCGCTCTTTTTGAAAATGGCTTCTGCGCTGGGCACGCCGCCGGTATAGAGATTTTTCAGGCAGCTGTCCACCACGACGCGCAGCTCCTCGAGCGTCTGATAACGCTCGGCCGGCTTAAAGCGGATGGATTTCTCGATGATCGCGCCGAGACGGCTGCCCGCGCCCTTCGGTGCCGAGGGGTTGCCGCCGCCCATGCGCCTGAGCTGGGGATTTTCACACTCTCCTTCCAGCGGGAGTCTGGCCCCGCTGACAGAGTAATACATGAGAAGCCCCACGGCATACACATCGGTCGCAGCAGAGAGCTGCCCGTTCCAATACTGCTCGGGCGCAATGAAGTCCAGCTCCTGTCCCTGCCAGGGACCTTTCCCCGCAGGACCGATAGCGATGGCGCCGTTGTCGTTTATGCTGATGTTGTCGGGATAGATGCCGCCTCTGCGGCCTCGGGAGCCGACCTCGCCGACCACGGTGCTGCACAGATCCGAGATGAACGCGCACAGTTCCTGCTTGTCCATCTCCGCAAGCTTTTTCCCTAATGCCCTTTCCGGTTCAAATGAAGGGTTCGCCATGATAATTCTTCCCCCCAGGTCAATTGCAAATGCGATTGTTCAAATGGTATCGTAGCACAGGAAAAGAATTATGTCAACGGAAAAACCGCGCGATCCCTCATTTTTCCATGGAATCCGACAGCTTTTCAATTTCTTTTTCAAAGCGGATGAGATCCTTGTTCGGGCGGCCTTCCATGGATTTACATACGCGCAGCAGCCGCTCCGCCGCGGCGAGGAGAGCCTGGAACAGGCGGGCGGCCTTGCCGGAGGGCATGCTCTCTTTCTTCGATCCGATGGGCCGCGCTTCGGCGATCAGGTCGAACTCCCCGCGCAGCACGTCAAAGCGCGTGCCGCTGTAGGGGGCGAAGGCCCGGTAGCCCAGCTCGTTGTTGAGACAGTTTACGAAGCTCTCGGCGGCGTCGGGATCACCGTGGTTTACAAAGATGAGCTCCGGCTTTGTCTCGAAGCCCTTGAGCCAGGAGATGAGACCCATCTTGTCGGCGTGTCCGCTCACGCCGGGCAGCACGTCGATCTCAGCGTTGACGCTGATCTCCTCATTAAAGAGCTTGACCTCCTTGATGCCGTCGACAAGAAGCCTTCCCAGCGTCCCCTCTGCCTGGTAGCCCACGAAGAGGATGCGGCACTCGGGACGCCAGAGGTTGTGTTTGAGGTGGTGGCGGATACGCCCGGCGTCGCACATGCCGCTGGTGGAGAGGATGACCTTGGGCGTGCGGTTTAAGTTGATGGCCTGGGACTCCGCCTGCGAGACCGCCAGCTCCAGCCCCGGGAAAAAGATGGGGTTTACGCCCGCGCGGATGAGGGCCTGCATGTCGTCGTCCAGAAACTGGGTGTCGCACTGGAGGAAGATGGAGGTGGCCTCCACGGCGAGCGGGCTGTCCACATAGACGGGAAAGTTCCCGTGCCCGGTGACAAGACCGCGCTCCTTGATTTCACGGATAAAGTACAGCATCTCCTGTGTCCTGCCCACGGCAAAGCAGGGGATGACCACATTGCCGCCCCTGTCGAAGGTCTCCTGGATGCGCCCGGCCAGCGCCTGCACAAAGTCCACGCGCTCGTGGGCGTGCAGCCTGTCGCCGTAAGTAGATTCAATGACCAGATATTGGGCGTCCTTCACAAACTGGGGGTCGCGCAGGATAGGCTGGTCGCTGTTGCCCACGTCGCCGGAGAAGCAGAGCTTGCGCTGCTCCCCGTTTTCCGTGAGCCAGACCTCAATGGCGGCGGAGCCGAGAAGGTGGCCCACGTCGGTCAGGCGGATGGAGACACAGTCGTTGACCTGGATGACGGTGTCGTAGGCACAGGGAATCATGTGGGTCATGAGCCCGTCCACATCTTCCAGATCGTATAGCGGCGTCACAGCCTCCCCGCCCGAGCGCTGGGCCTTGCGGGTTTTCCACTCGGCCTCCTGCATTTGTATGTTCGCCGAGTCGCGTAGCATGATGCCGCAAAGCTGCACGGTGGCGGCGCTGGTATAGACATAGCCGCGAAAGCCCTGCTTCCACAAAAGCGGCAGCAGGCCCGCGTGGTCGATGTGCGCATGGGTCAGCAGGACAAAGTCCAGCTCCTCGGGGCTGACGGGCAGGGGCGCGTTTTCAAACAGGTCCTTCCCCTGCTCCATACCGTAGTCCACGAGACCGCGCTTGTCGCCGACCTCAAGATAAGTGCAGCTGCCCGTGACCTCATGGGCAGCGCCGAGAAACGTGATTTTCATGGTGTGTCCCTCCGTTTATATCCAAGCTACTGTACCGGTCCTGATATCGTATATCGCGCCGCGGATCTCAAGGTTTGCAGACGGGATCTCCGGGTGGTCGCGGAAGGCATGCCTGATCGTCTCCACCGCGTGGGTAACATTCAAACGACAGGCTTTCTCGGGGTCTCGCTCGGCGCCGACTGCAAGAAGAATCTCATCGGTGATGTACTGGATATAGCCCTCGCCGCCGCCGGAGAGGGCAGCGCCCACCGCGCCGCAACCCGTATGCCCCAGCACAAGGATGAGCGGGCAGTGCAGGTGGGCGGCGGCATATTCGATGCTGCCAAGCTGATGCCGGTCAAGGACGTTGCCCGCCACGCGGATGGTAAACAGCTCCCCGATCCCGGCATTGAAGATGGCCTCCGGGATCACGCGGGAATCCGAACAGGCGATGACGATGGCTTTCGGGTGCTGCCCGTTTTCGGCGGTCTCATGCCGTATGGCTTCGGACACGTCTCCCGCCACCTGGCCGGCGAGATAGCGCCGGTTTCCCGCGCGCAGATGTTCGATCAGGGTGTTGTCCATAGTCCTTCTCCTCTCAGATGGTTCCGGCCGTTGCCTGTATTTCTATTATACCATAGACGCAATGCGGCTGTGGTATAATTTGTCATGTTTTCCGGTTGCCCCGTCAGGGGCGAGGAAAACGACTGAAATCAATATAATAAGCACTTTGTGCTTATTATACCATCCCCCGGCCAAAAGAAAAGGAAAATTCTTTTGTTTGGAATTTTATATTTTCCTGTACAAAAACGGAGAAACATATGTTATACTGTAGTTTACAATAATTCGCGCTCCGGCGTGGGGAGGATTTTGGGGAATGAATCGTATTGGGGAACGCGCATTTGCCTTGCTTTTGTGCCTGGCACTCATCCTTGCTCTGGCTGTGCCCGCCTTCGCGGAGGAGGCAGCAGCGGAGCCTGCTGCGGAGCAGGCACCGGCCGAACCGGCAGACAACGCTCCGGCCGAGGCACCGCTTTTTGAAGGCAGTATTCTGGACAGCGACGCCATCTCCGCAATGGTGGATGATTTTCTCACAAAGAAGGGCATCCCCAAGGACCGCGTCGGCATCGGCTACTGCTACACCGCCACGGGCGACGAGTGGTTTTTGAATCCGGATACCTGGTTTTATCCCGGCAGCATGTACAAGGTACCCCTGATGATGATCCTGTCCGAGCGCCTGCGGGATGGGCAGATCGGCGAGGACACGCAGATCGGCGGCCTGGATCTGGATACGGTTTATAATTATATCCTCGTCCATTCCAACAACGATTACGCCCACGCCGTGCGCAAGTTCCTTATCGACGGGCAGGGCGACGACCAGGTATGGCGCAAGGAAGCCCAGCAGTACGCGCGCCTCGACAAGTATGACGAGCGCTATCTGCTCTACTGCTATTTCTCCCCCCGCTATATGACGCAGGTCATGGAGACACTTTATAACGACCCCGACCGCTTCCCCAAAGTGATGGATAACCTCCTTGAGGCCGAGCAGGGGCATTATTTCCGCCTGCCGGACGAAATGCACGTTTATGATGTGGCACAGAAATACGGCAGCTATCTCGACAACGAAGGCAGTGACTGGAATCACACGACCGGCATCATCTACACGCCGAATCCCTTTATCATCACGGTCATGACCAAAAACGTCGGCGGTTCGGAGCAGCTGATCAGCCAGCTCGGTGTTTTGTTCAAGGACTACAGCCTGAAGCTCGATGAAGAGCTCGCCGCCTATCAGGAAGAACAGGCGCGCCTGGAGGCGGAGCTTCGGGCCGCCGAGGAGGCCGAGCGCCTCGCCGCCGAGCAGGCGCAGGCCGGCACGCAGCCCGCGCCCGCGCCCGCACAGAACGGACCGCAGCAGAGCACCGCGTCCGAGACGGCTCTTCAGACCCGGACCCCCGATCTCGCAGAGCGGGGCTACCGCGCGCTGGTCAAGATGCTCCTGATCCTGCTGGGCGCATCCGTTGCGGGCGGCATAGGTGCGCTCATCATCATCAAGGAAAACGAACGGAAACGCTACGAATCCTACAAGCGCCGCTTTGAAGAAGAGATGCGGCAGGAGGCCCTGGAGCTGAAGCAGGCCCAGCGCCGCGAGGTTCGGCCCGCGGCGGAGAGACCCGCGCCGCAGCCCGAGACAGCGCGCACCCGGCAGCCGCGTGCACGCACCGATGCGCCCCGGCCCCGGCGTGAGACCCCCGTGCGCCAGCAGCCCCGGCGCGAGACTCCCGTATTTGACGAAGAACAATGGCTGCACGACGAGGAAGACGAATGAAACGCGTTCTTTGCATATTCCTGGTCCTGTGCCTGCTGCTGCCTCTGGCGGGCTGCGGCAGGAGCCGTTTCCGTTACGGCATCAACACCATTGAGGTGCTTGTCCCGCAGGACTATTCCCTGGCTTTCCGCAACAACGACCCCCTCTACTTTTACGTCACCGCCGCGCTGAGCGTCCTGGCCGCCGAGGGGCGGGTCGATCAGCTCGCCATCAAGTGGCTCGGAAGCCCCGCCCTCAACTTCGCAAAACAGGCGGACGCCCTCGAGCTTCTTGTCCCGCCCGAGCCGCAGGATCTCATCATCGGCCTGGACATCAACTCCTTCCCGTTCTCCTATCTCTCCAACGGCGAATACTGGGGACTGGATGTGGAGCTTGCCATGGCGGTGTGCGAAAAGCTCGGCTGGACGCTCAAGATGCAGCCGATCGAGAAAGAGAATGTGTACGTGGAGCTCTCCTCCGGCAATATCGACGTGGCCTGGGGCGGCATCGCCCTGGATCAGAAGGAGACTGACTCCGGCAAGTACACCCAGTACGGCCCCTACATCCACAATGACATCGTCATTGCCACGCGAAACGGCTCGGCTGTCTGGAACAAATTGCGCCTCGGCGGGCGCAAGATGTGCATGCCCTCCACACCCGAGGCCCGTGAGGCCCTGGAGACGGATCCGCGGCTTAAAAAGCGCCTCGGCCAGATCACCCGTCTTGCCGGCGGCACGACCGAGTGCTTTGAATATTTGTACGCGGGCAAGTGCGACGTGGTGCTCACCGACAGCACCGCCGTGGATTACTTTAACTGCCACTGATCTGAGGCGGCGGGAGATATCTCCCGCCGCTGAAAGCTTGCTTGTACGCTGACAAACGATTACTATCTATAGGAGTAGCTATGGATTACACGCAATACTTTGTAAATCTCATCCTCATCTTCTTTGCCTTCTCCATCGCCGGCTGGTGCATCGAGGTGACGCTCAAATACTTTGAGTTTGGCCGCTTCATAAACCGCGGCTTTCTGACCGGCCCCTGGCTTCCGATCTACGGCTCGGGGGCGGTGCTGTGCACGGTGGGCGTGCGCGGCTTTGCGCCGCTGGAATCCGGCTACGGCACCACCTTCGTGATCTGCTTTGTGCTGTGCGGGGTGCTCGAGTACATGACGAGCTTCGTCATGGAAAAGCGTTTTCACGCCCGCTGGTGGGACTACAGCAAGAAGCCCATGAACCTGCACGGCCGCGTCTGGATCGGAAACCTTGTGCTCTTCGGCCTGGGCGGCGTGCTCATCGTCCACGTCTTCGACCCGCTGCTCTACAGGCTCTTTGACCTGATTTCCCTGCCCGTGCGGGAGCTGATGGCTTTGATCCTGTCGGCGGTGATCGCGGCGGACTTTGTGATGAGCCACTTCATTCTCAAGCTGGTCAAGACCGGGGTCGAGCAGAGCCAGGCCGACAACACCGAACAGATCAGCCGTGAGGTGCGCCTGCTCCTTTCCGACCGTTCGGTCTTCTACCGCCGCTTTGCCGACGCCTACCCCGAGGTCATCTACCGTACCGAGCGCGTGGCAGCGCGCATGGAGGCCATCCGCCTGGAATCAGAGCGCCTGTACCGTGAGGCCGAGCAGCGCGCCGCCGATATGGGCCAGCGCCTTGAGGCAGGCCGCGAGCAGCTCGCCGCGCGGCTCGAGCCTACCCCGATGCTCAAGTCCGGCGTGATCGAAAAGCAGACGGAGCTGATCGGCCTGCTCTATGACGAAAGCGCCGCCACCGACGAGATGCGCGCGCTCAAGCGGGAGATCGACGCGGATCTTGCCCGCCTGCAGGACCGGCGCCCGTTATTGTAAAAATCGCGCCGCGGCGGGCAAACAGGACCCGCCGCGGCGCTGAACTGTTTATAGAAAAATTTACATTTTCTCTACCGCTGCAGCGAAGACTGTGATATAATAGATATGTTATACAATCGGGCAAGCTGCAGGATGCGGCTTTCTTCCGGGCGTATTGCGGAACTTTTCTGGTTAAAAATCCGTCTTACAGGCAATGATCTGTGCGTCCGCACAGGATTGCGGCAGGGAGGACTTGAATACTTCCATGAGCAAAAAAAGCAAAAACGAATCCCAGACACCCGAACAGCAGAACAAATCCTCACGCGGCGCATCCGCCGGGCGGAAGGTGCTGCATGTCTTCGGCCGGGCGATCGACCTCACCATCGACTTCACCGCCGGCAGCATCGTGACCGTCTTCAAGGCCATCGGCACCATCTTCCTGATCCTGCTGGTGACGGGGATGATGTTCGCCTGTGTGTTCGCATACTACGTAAAAACCTGCCTGACCCCGAACCTGGATCTGTCGCTGGAGGACTTTAAGCTCAACGAATCCAGCACCGTCTGGTACCGCGACGGGGGCGGGGAGTGGCGCGAGCTTGTGAACCTCTCCGGCAGGGAGAAGCGTGTCTGGGTCAATTATGAGGACATCCCCTGGTACATGGAAAAGGCGCTGGTCGCCATCGAGGACAAGCGCTTTTACGACCACAAGGGTGTGGACTGGTACCGCACCTTCGGCGCATTTATCGAAATGTTCGCCCGCATGCAGACAAGCTACGGCGGCTCCACCATCACCCAGCAGCTTATCAAAAACCTCACCGGCGAGGATGAGGTCACCATCCAGCGAAAGCTGACGGAGATCTTCGGCGCCCTGGAGCTGGAGAAGAAATACGACAAGCAGGAGATCATGGAGTGGTACCTCAATGCCGTATACTTCGGGGAGGGCTGCTACGGCGTGCAGACGGCGGCACAGACCTATTTCGGCAAGGATGTGTCGGATCTGACCATGGCCGAATGCGCCGCCATCGTGGGCATCACGAATCTGCCCACCTACTATGACCCCTTCTACAACGAGGAGAACAACAAAAAGCGCCAGGAGACCATCCTGCGCGAGATGTACGAGCAGGGCTTCATCGACTATAATCAATACGAGCAGGCCGTGCATGAAGAGCTGAATTTCACCCGCACCCCCGACGACAATTACACGCAGGAGATCATGTCCTACTACACGGAGATGGTCATCGACGATGTGACACGCGATTTAATGAAGCTCAAGGGCATCGGCCGCGACACCGCGCGCACGCTGCTTTATAACGGCGGCTACCAGATCTATTCCTGCCTTGACACCTCCGTGCAGGCGGCCATCGACGCGGTCTACACCGATCTCAACCAGATCCCGTACGCCGGCGGGTCGCAGCAGTTCCAGAGCGCCATCGTGGTCATGAACCCCTACGACGGGCGCATCCTCGGCATTTCGGGCGGCGTGGGGGAGAAGACCATCAACTTCGGCCTCAACCGCGCCACCGGCACCTATCGCTCGCCCGGCTCCTCCATCAAGCCCATCGCTTCCTACGGCCCGGCGGTAGACCTCGGGCTCATTACCCCCGACACCCTCATCATGGACTCCCAGAACATCTCCCTCAAGGGTACGTCCTGGTTTCCCATGAACGACGACCGGCAGAGCTACGGCATGGTTTCCATCTTCTCGGCCCTGCAGTATTCCCTCAACACCGCGGCGGCGCAGATCGTGGATAAGCTCCCGATGGGGCCCCAGACCTCTTATGACTATCTGACCACGCGCTTGGGCGTGACGAGCCTCGTGCCCGCCGACTGCGACTACGCCCCCATGGCCCTCGGCCAGCTTACCAACGGCATCTCCGTCAAGGAGATGTGCCAGGCCTTCTGCGCCTTTGTCAACGACGGCGTCTTCACCTACGGCCGCAGCTATGCCATGGTCACTGACAGCGAGGGCAACATCGTCATCGACAATTCCCCCAGCACCATCCAGGCCTTTAAGCCCAACACCGCCCACGTCATGACCTACATGCTGCAAAACGCCACCGAGCACGGCACAGGCTCCGAGGCGGCGCTGTGGTCGGTGCCGACGGCGGGCAAGACCGGTACCTCCGGCGACTATAAGGACCGCTGGTATGTCGGCTACACGCCCTACTATGTGGCGGCGGTCTGGACCGGCTTCGATATCCCCGAGGTCATCCACCTCAGCGGCAACCCGGCGGCCCAGCTCTGGCGCAAGGTCATGGCTCCCGTGCACGAAGGGCTTGAATACGTGGCCTTCCCGTATCCGCAGCTCGGCCCCAACACCGGCATCTTTGACCTGTTCGATTCGCCTCCCGTGCATTATGACGAGTATGCCGACAATTACGGCGGCAACACCGGCACCATCGGCTACGGCGACAACGGCGACATCAATTACGGCTATGACGGCGGTTGGGATAACGGCGGCGGCGGTTACTACGGCGGCGACGATTTCCTGAGTTATGGCGGCAACGACATGTTTTTAGGCTGACGTCTCGTTTCGAGAACATGTCCTTATGACATGTTCTCGAAACGAAAAAGAGATTGCACCCCGCTGTGCGCACTGCGTCGGCACAAGCTCCGTTCATTCGCTTCCGTCAGGCGTGACGAAAGCTCACTCTCTCCGCTGCGCCTCCTTCTAACTGCAAAGCACAGGCTTTGCAGTTAAGAGGAAAACGGAGGGAG
>Ga0310691_10003795_pt1 | contig 17639 bp, 18 predicted proteins | sample 176DNAGHGlowgp2_FD_203887 | JGI IMG/M metagenome (GOLD analysis project Ga0310691, IMG submission 203887) | Sheep rumen microbial communities from Palmerston North, Manawatu-Wanganui, New Zealand - 1766 DNA GHGlow gp2 (v2) (version 2) | ecosystem: Host-associated > Mammals > Digestive system >...
AGATGCTCAATCATATTACCTCGCCAATAAAATAAAGTCAACAATAATTTTTCAAAAAATGAAAAAATTCGAAATTATTTCTGCGTTTCTTTTTCGGCAGTTTTTTGGATGGAGTAACGCGGATCCAGAGTCTTCGGAAAGAAGAAATTCCGTACATGGCATCTGCTCTCTGGCCTGGAAACCTGTCCTGAGGAAACAGAATCCGGTTTTAATGCAGGAAAAGGGAATGTGACGTGAAAAAGACGACCGGAGGATGGATTCCATCAATGGAAAATCCGGTTTACGGTCGAAATCCCGTGGGTTACAATAGGTATTCGGAGAAAAAATATGGAAAGTTTTATTACCTGGTTTATGTCTACGATCGGAAGATTCATATCACCTGAACTGTCGGTCTTTCTTGTCAGTATGGTTCCATTGGTTGAGGAAAGAGGCGGTCTTTTGCTTTCAAGCATGCTGGGAATACCGATTTGGAAGGCAATCATACTCTGTGTCTGCGGAAACATTCTGCCGATTCCTTTTATTCTTCTGTTCATCAAAAAGATTTTTCACTGGATGGCAGATCATCACATGTCCTCTGTCGTAGAAAAAATGGAAGAAAAGGCCGCGAAAAACAAACCGAAGATCGATCGCTATGGATTCTGGGGTCTGACTCTGTTTGTAGGTATTCCTCTGCCCGGGACCGGCGCATGGACGGGATCTCTGGTAGCGGCGCTGTTTGATATGGATCTTAAAAAAGCGAGTCTCTCGATTCTGCTGGGTATTTTCCTTGCGGCTGTCATCATGACCGCAGTATCATATGGTGCCTTGGGACGACTGTTCTGATCCCAAGGAATGAAATGCATGGGACATCCCTTTGATGACTTGGAATCGGAATTATTTCAGGTAGGATGAATCACAGTAAAACGCATACAATTTTAAAAGCATCCTGTAAATAAGCCAACAATACATCCTATTAATATTGAAAATGTTTACATTTTTAATAAATTCATTCCCTTTTTCAGAAGAAAACGGAATGAATTGTATGGTAAATTGGACAAACAGGATTTAAAGTAAAGATGCAGCCGGGACGCCGGCTCAGCAACTTCAGCAGGAGTACCTGCCTGATAAAAACAAAACCTATAATTTCGGATTCGGGAATAAGCTGCTTGTGGTAGGGCGGCTTTTTCTTTGTTTTTCAAGTACAATGAAACTATGAAATATACAGCACTGATTGTCGCGGCGGGCAGCGGAAGCCGTCTTGGCCTGGGATACAACAAAGCATATTACCTTCTGGATGAGAGAACGATACTTGAACATTCCATGGAGCTTTTTGTTCAGGATCAGGATTGTGAGGAGATCGTGGTGGTGACGGATCCCGCCGAATACTTCAGAAAAGTGAGCCGGGACACAACGGGCCGGATTGTATTTGCGGCAGGCGGAAAGACCCGTCAGGAAAGTGTCTGGAACGGACTCCAGGCGGTGATCAGCAATACGGTGCTGATTCATGACGGCGCCCGTCCCTACCTTTCGAAGGACTGTCTTGAAGCGATCAAGAAAGCAATGGAAACAGAAGATGCCGCATGTCTTGCAGTTAAGTGCAAGGATACCGTCAAGCTTACGGAAGACGGATACTTCGTACAGACGCTGCCCCGTGAAAAACTGATGGCCGCGCAGACACCGCAGGCGTTTCGGACCGAACTGATTCTTACGGCCATGCACAGGGCATTTCAGGCAAGGGCGGAGCTTACGGATGACTGTTCTGCCGTGGAACAGTTTACAGACACAAAGGTAAGAGCGGTAACGGGAAGCTATGGCAATTTCAAGATTACAACCGCCGAGGATCTGAAAGGGGCGTGACACGCATGAGGCTGTCTCTTTCCCTGAAGGAAGATACAGAATTGGAATCCCAGGGGAAACAGCGGACAGGCCATGCACGCATGAGATTCAGGAAAGACAACGGTCTTTCTGAAACGATTGTTTACGGACACTTCGGAAAACTTTCGAAGTGTTTTCTTTTCTTTTTTGGAGAGTCCCTTCTTTTTTTACTAAAGGATAAGCAGGAAGTCTTTGCGAAGGTAAAAAAGGAGGAAAAGAATGAAATGTCCAAGATGTCTGAATACTGACAGAAGGTATTTCTATAAAGGTTCGAAGGGATGGTACTGCCGCCGGTGCATCTCCTTCGGCAGGATCCTGATTCAGGAGGAGCGGACACCGGCTCAGACGCCGAAGCTTCATGAGGGCGCGGAGGAATACATTCTTGCTTATCCATTGACACCGGCTCAGAAACGAATCGGTCATGAAGCTGCCATAGCGCTGGAGAAACAGGATGTCCTGATCGAAGCAGTATGCGGCGCCGGCAAGACGGAAATGACCATTGAGGCGATCGCCCGGACACTTGCACAGAAGAAAACGGTATGTTTCGCGATTGCCCGCAGACAGGTGGTGCTGGAAATCCGGGATCGTCTGGCCGGACTGTTTCCCGGCGCCAGGGTAACCGCGGTATGTCAGGGATTTACTTCCGTGACGGAGGGAGACATTATTGTCGCAACGACCCATCAGCTGTACCGCTACGAAAAACGGTTTGATCTTCTGATTCTTGATGAGCCGGATGCCTTTCCTTTCCGGGGCAATCCGGTTCTGCATGGCATCGCTGAAACAGCCTGCCGGGGCCATCGTCTGTTTCTGACCGCTACTCCGGATGCGGTTCTGAAAAAGCGGACAGCAGATGGGAGTCTTCTTTGCCTGTATCTGAACCGGCGTCCGCATGGCCATGATCTGCCGGAGCCGGTACTGTTTGCTTCGGTTCTTCCGGTGCTGATGATCCGGCTTCTGCACTGGCTTAAAACGCATCCGGGCCCGCGCATGGTGTTTGCTCCGACGATCCGGGAAGCACGGCTTCTGAGTCTTTTCCTTTCTCTGTTTTTTCCATGTTCATGCTGTACATCCAAAACAGAGAACCGGGATGAAGTCATTGAAAACTTCCGGAAAAGGAAAAACGGCGTAATCGTTGCGACGACCGTACTTGAAAGAGGAGTGACGATTCCGGGTGCTGATATCTGCGTGTTTCATGCGGATCATGGCGTGTTCGACGAAGCCAGTCTGATCCAGATGGCAGGACGGGCCGGCCGTTCCTTTTCCAGTCCGGACGGATCTGTTCTGTTTCTGCTTATGAAAAGAAGCCGGACGGCGGAAGAATGCCGCAGCCGGATCAAAGAGGCGAACCGATGCGCTGCCTGATGTGTGACAGGACGATCACGGAGGAGTCCCTGGCTGATTTTTTCCGGGAAACGGACGTTCTCTGTACCGAGTGCAGATCCAAATGGAAACGGATCGGCCGCCGGACCAGGTTTGCGGGTGTTCCGGCTTTTCTGCTTTATGAATACAACGAAGCGTTTTCTGACTGTCTGATTCAGTTCAAGGAATGCAAGGATGAAGCACTGAAGCCGGTGTTTCTTTATCCGGACCGAAGAAGGCTGCGCTGGATGTTCCGCGGGCGTACCTTGCTGCTGCTTCCAAGCAGCCGGGAAAAAAGGGAGGAACGGGGATTCTCCCATCTCAGAGAAATGTTTGAAATTCTTCGTCTTCCGATGATGGAGCCGTTTGAAAAGCGGGAGGATCGGAATCAGAAGCAGTCCAGCCGGAAAGACCGGTTGAAAATGGAAAGGAATCTTGTTCTTAGGTCCGATGCGTCCATTCCGAAAAAAGTGGTGCTTGCGGATGATGTCATCACAACCGGTGCCACGATGCGCGGTGCTCTGGCATGCCTTCCGCGGGATTGTGATGTTATGGTATTTGCCTGTGCACTGACTCCTGGAAAAGAGAAATAGAAAAAAAGAAGGAAACGCCGTTTCCTTCTGTAGTCACGCACTTTCTACTGGGCAGCTTCTTTTTCTGCGATCAGTTTTTTGGCACTGGCGATTTTTACGCACAGAGCGAAGACGGTCATGGCCTTCTTCAGATCGTCAAGACCCGGGTAGGTCGGGGCAATCCGGATATTGGAGTCGTTGGGGTCTTTTCCATAAGGCCAGGTGGCTCCGGCAGGAGTGATGATGACACCGGCTTTCTTGGCTCTTGCGACAATGTCCTTTGCACATCCGGGCAGAGAATCAAACAGGATGAAGTATCCGCCCAGCGGCTTGGTCCAGGAGCCGATTTCCAGTTCTCCGAGTTCCTTTTCAAGAATCTCTTCCACCGCTTCGAATTTCGGACGGATGATGTCCGCGTGCTTGCGCATATGTTCCACCATACCGTGGATATCACCGAAGAAGCGCACATGCCGCAGCTGGTTGACTTTGTCATGACCGATGGTCTGTCGGCGCAGGTGCGACAGGAAATCTTCCATGTTATTCGGGCTGGTCGCAACCGCGGCGATACCGCTTCCCGGGAAAGTAATCTTGGAAGTGGAGGAAAACTTGTATACAAGATCCGGGTTGCCGGCTCTCTTGCATTCCGCAAGAATTTCGATCAGATAGTCCTGGTGATCATCATAGAGGTGATGGATGCCATAGGCGTTGTCCCAGAAAATCCGGAAATCGTTCGCGGCCGGTTTCAGACGGGCAAAACGGCGGACCGTTGTGTCTGAGTAGGAGATTCCCTGCGGATTGGAATACTTGGGGACGCACCAGATGCCTTTGATGGAGTCATCTTCAGAAACATATTTCTCCACCAGATCCATGTCCGGTCCGGTCGGAGTCATGGGAACTGGAATCATTTTGATTCCGAAATATTCCGTGATTGCAAAGTGACGGTCATAGCCCGGAACCGGACACAGAAATTTGACTTCCGGAAGCCTGCACCAGGGCGTACTGCCCATGATTCCGTGGGTCCATGCTCTGCTGATGGTATCGAACATGACATTCAGTGAGGAGTTTCCGTAGATAATGATGTCCTTGGGGTTGTTTTCCATCATGTCGCCGAGCAGCTGTCTTGCCTCAACGATACCGCTGAGCTGTCCGTAATTGCGGCAGTCCGTGCCGTCTTCACAGGTCAGATCGGAAGAAGAATCCAGAACGTCCATCAGTCCCATGGAAAGGTTCAGCTGTTCGATACTGGGTTTGCCTCGGCTCATGTCAAGATGAATATCCTGGGCCTGAACCGCCTGATACTGTTTCTTCAGTTCCGCAAGTTCGCTTTTCAGCTCTTCGATGCTCATTTCCGCATAGGTTTTCATTTTTGCCTCCATTTCATGGCACTTCCTGCCGCAGTCTTCTAAAACAGGATCTCTTAGAAGCTGTGAATGGAAAAAGTATAATATCAATTCCGCGTGGAAAACAAGGGTCCTCTTGATCTGCGGATGATCTTTGGAAAAGCAGGTTTTCCTCGGAATGTGCACGCTTGAATGCCTTTTTTCGGCAATGTATAATGGACACGCTGATGAAGAGTCAGGAGGTTTTTATTATGGGAACGATATTTGACAAACTGTTTAACGTTGATGGAAGACGTCTGAAGGAAACAGAAAAAAAGATCAAGCCAGTACTTGCACTGGAAGAAAAATATGCCGGAATGAGCGATGAGGAGCTTAAGGCGGAAACACCGCGGCTGCGTCAGCTTCTTGCGGAGGGAAAGACACTGGATGACATTCTTCCTGAGGCATTCGCAACTGCCCGCGAGGCATGCCGAAGAGTCATCGGGGAGTTTCCTTATCCGGTGCAGCTGATGGGCGCTGCAGTCATGCAGGGCGGTGACATTGCGGAAATGAAAACCGGTGAGGGAAAGACGCTCACCTCCGTCATGGCCGTCTATCTGAACGCATTGGAAGGAAAGGGTGTACATGTAGTCACCGTCAATGAATATCTGTCGGAACGAGACAGTGAGTGGATGGGACAGATTCACCGGTTTCTGGGTCTTACCGTCGGTCTGAATCTTCGCTCCATGTCGCCAGCGCAGAAGCGCGCCGCCTATAACTGTGATATTACCTATACAACCAACTCCGAGCTTGGCTTTGACTACCTGCGCGACAACATGGTCAAAAATGCCAGAGACCGGGTTCAGAGAGGTCTGAACTTCGCGCTGGTTGATGAAGTGGACAGCATTCTGATTGATGAATCCAGAACACCGCTGATTATTTCCGGCGGTATGCGTCAGACTGCGAATCTCTACCTTCAGGCAGATCGTTTTGTCAAACGCCTCAAGGAACAGGTAAGCGAAGGAGATGAGGTTGTGACCCCGGGCGATTATGAAATCGATGTCAAGGCCAGAACCGTACAGCTGACGGAGCAGGGCGTTGCCAAAGCGGAAAAGGTATTCCGGATTGAAAACCTCTATAATCTGGAGCACACCCAGCTTCTGCACCGGATCAACCAGGCCCTCAAGGCGAATTACATCATGATGAAGGATGTGGAATATGTCGTGGATACGGAAAACGATGAAATCGATATCGTCGACCCGAATACCGGACGTCTTATGAAAGGACGGGAATGGTCCGATGGTCTTCATCAGGCAGTATGTGCGAAGGAAGGTATTTCCATCCGTCAGGAAACAACCATTCTCGCAACGATTACCTATCAGAATTTCTTCCGTCTTTACAATAAGCTCGCCGGCATGACCGGTACCGCAAAGACCGAAGAAGAGGAATTCACTGAGATTTACAACATGCTCGTCTATGAGATTCCTACCAACCGCCCGGTGGCGAGAATCGATCATCCGGACGCGATTTTCGGAACCAAGGATGCCAAGTTCAAGGCTCTGGTTGAAGAAGTCAGAGCCCGGCATGAAAAGGGCCAGCCGGTACTGGTCGGTACGATTGCGGTTGAGACTTCGGAGCTGATCCACGAGATGCTGAAGAAGGAAAAAATCCGCCATGAGGTACTGAACGCGAAGAATCACGCAAGAGAAGCGGAGATTATTGCCAAGGCAGGTCAGAAAGGCGCGGTCACGATCGCTACCAACATGGCCGGCCGAGGAACCGACATCAAACTCGGAGAGGGCGTACGGGAACTCGGAGGCCTCTGTGTTCTCGGTAGTGAACGGCATGAGTCGAGACGTATTGACAATCAGCTCCGCGGCCGTTCCGGACGTCAGGGAGATCCGGGAGAGTCCAGATTCTATGTCAGCGTACAGGATGATCTGATGGTACGCTTCGGATCGGAGCGTCTGGAAGGAATCTTCAAATCTCTGGGCGATACCGCCGTGGAATCGAAAACAGTCACCAAGTCCATCAACAGTGCCCAGAAGCGGGTTGAAGGCGTAAACTTCGACGCCCGAAAGACGCTGCTTCAGTATGATGATGTTCTTCGCCAGCAGCGTGAGGTCATGTATGATCAGAGAAACTATATTCTTGATCATGATGATGTGCACAGTGTCATCAGACAGATGTTTGAACGGGTGATCTCAGATACCGTAGGAGCTCATATCAATCCTGAATCAAGAAGCGGTGAGCTGTTTGTTCCGGAACTCGTGGAATCATTGAAGAAACTTGGTTTCGGAGGACTGGTGACAGAAAACGATCTGAATGGAAAGACAGCGGAAGAAGCAGCGGCACTGATCAATGAAAAAGCATGGACTGCCTATGATCAGAAGATTGATCCGGTACGGGAGCAGATCCGTCATTATGAACGCGACATGTCGCTTCAGGTCATCGACCGGGCGTGGGTCGGACATATTGACATGATGTCCAAGCTCAGAGACGGAATCGGACTCAGAAGCTATGCTCAGGATAATCCGCTGCAGGCCTATGTTCAGGAAGGCTTTGCCATGTTTGAGAATATGATGAGCAATATTGCCCAGGATATCGTCAGCTACTGCATGCGTCTGAATGTGGTAGTCCGCCGTCCGGCAGAAACGCAGAACGCGTAACAGGAGAATACAGTATGGAACTTTATGAAATGAAACAGGGCATCGCCCGCTGCCAGGCCAAATTGGAGCAGCTTGGCTCCTCTCTTTGACCTGGCCGGAAAAAAAGAGCAGATTGCACAGAATGAAGAGGCGATGAACGCGGCGGATTTCTGGAATGACCAGAAAAAAGCCCAGGCACTCATCCGCTCCAACAACGCGCTGAAGGAACTGGTGTCTTCCAGCGAGAAACTGACCGGCGAGCTGAATGATCTGTCGGAATCAGTAGCTGAACTGAATGAGTCCTTTGATCCGGATCTCGCGGAACTGGTGGAAGAGGAATACCGTTCGGTCATGAAGGACTTTGAAGCGTATGAGATTCAGGTGCTTCTGAGCGGTCCTTATGACAACCATAACGCCCTTCTCGAAATTCATCCGGGAGCGGGCGGAACGGAAGCGATGGACTGGGCCGGCATGCTTTACCGCATGTATGTCAGATGGGCTGAACGGCGCGGATACAAGGTTACCGTACTTGATTATCAGGATGGGGAAGAAGCGGGAATGAAATCCTGCAGCCTGCAGATCAGCGGTCCGATGGCTTATGGATATCTGAAGGCAGAGAGCGGCGTACACCGGCTGGTGCGCATTTCGCCGTTTGACTCAAACGCCAGACGTCATACCAGCTTCGCCAGTGTGGAAGTCATGCCGGAATTTGAGGATGATATTGACATTGAGATTGATGAAAAGGATCTTGAGGTCATCACCATGCGTTCCTCCGGAGCCGGCGGCCAGCATATCAACAAAACCGACAGCGCGGTACGTATGACCTACAAGCCGCTGAACATTACAGTATTCTGTCAGACCCAGCGTTCTCAGCTTCAGAACCGGGAAGCCTGCATGAACATGCTGAAATCAAAACTGCTTCAGATCAGAATTCAGGAACAGGCAAAAAAGATGGCGGAAATCAAAGGTGAGGTCAAGGCAAACGAATGGGGATCCCAGATCCGTTCCTATGTCTTTCAGCCTTATACCATGGTCAAGGATCTTCGTACCGGTCATGAGGCCGGAAATATTCAGGGCGTCATGGACGGAGATCTGGATGAGTTTATCTACAGTTATCTGCGTCAGCAGATTGCCTGATGACAGGCGGATTTTTCCGCCTGATTTATTGCGAGTATGAAAAAAGAGATCAACTATACCCTCCGGCTTCAGGACTGGCCGGTCACTGACAGCGGCAGTGTAAAGCGGGTCATGACCCGGGAGCTGAACCTGTCCAGAAAGGAAATCTCACGTCTGAAATTCGACGGCGAGATTCTTTTGAACGGCAGATCGGTAAAGGTAAATGATCACATGCGGATCGGAGATACCCTGACGCTTCGTTTTCCGGAAAGCGAGACCGGTCCGATTCCCGCCGTCAGTATGAGACCGGATATTCTGTATGAGGATGAGGATGTTGTCGTGGTGAACAAGCCTTCCGGGATTGTCAGTCATCCGGTGCACGGACATCTGAATGACTCCATGGGGACGATTCTTGCGGCGCATTACGCGGAAAGCGGAGGAGATTTTGTCATCCGTCCGATCGGACGGCTGGACAAGGATGTCAGCGGTGTGGCGGTTTATGGAAAAAACCGGCCGGGAGCCGCAAGGCTGTCCAGAGATCTTTCTGAAGGGAGATTTCAGAAACACTATACTGCGTTTGTCGGCGGCGTTCTTGAAACAAGGGCAGGGATGATCGATGAGCCGATTGAAAAGGAAGATGGGGAAAGACGCCGGGTAGTCGGCACGGAAGATGGCAAACCGGCCAGGACTTTCTACCGCGTGACGCATGAATTCCATGTCGGAGACAAATCCATCTCCGTTCTTGCGGTGGAGATTGATACCGGCAGAACCCATCAGATCCGCGCGCATCTTGCGTCAATCGGGTTTCCGATTCTCGGGGATGAGCTGTATGGCGGGGATATGTCTCTGATTCAGCGGCCGGCCCTCCACTGCGCAAGAGCGGATTTTCTGACTCCGTTTACAAGGCTGCCGGTAGTGGTGGAAGCACCGATTCCGAATGATATGAAAAATCTGCTTTCGGCAAGCGCTTCGGAAAAGGAAAATGTTCTGAGTCAGAAGCCCGCTTCCGAAAATGATTCCGATAATGTTCCTTCCGCTGTAAAAAAAGAAGACAGTCCGCCGGTACGCCGGGAAGCACCGGTTTCAATGGAACGGACGATGATTGAGGAGCCGGCTGTCATGGATGAGGGAACAGACCGGGCGGATCGTGTAAAAAGGACTGTGGGCATCTGTCTTCTGGTCGCTGCGGTGATCGGCGGCGTTATTCTTCTGTTTCTGGGAATTCAGAACAGACAGCGCAGAAAAGCGGCGGAGGCTGCAGAGGAAGCCGCGATCTATGAATTCCTGGACATTCAGTTCCGGGATGAGACAACGGTGGAATACGGCGGTGATTTCCGTCCGGAAGACTATGTTGTTTTCGCAAACGGCACTCTGACGGTCAATGGAACCGTGGATACGATGAAGCTCGGAAATCAGGAAGTCGTTTATATTCTGACGACGGAATCAACCGGCGGCGTTCAGGTCAAAAAGGATTTCACCCACACATTTACCGTCAAGGATACGGTGGGACCGGAGATTCTGCTCAGGGAAAAAGAAATCGAAATCGATCTGAATCAGGAGTATGATCTGCGACAGAATGTCATTTCCGCAAAGGATCCGGTAGATGGAGATGTGGAATTTGAAATAGATGAATCTGAATTCGTCAACAATACTCCCGGTACCTATACGGTAACTGTTACTGCATCTGACCAGTTTGGAAACAGAACGGAAAAAACCTTTCAGGTGACAGTGAAGGAAAAAGCTTCCCTGGCTGCGGCAGATAAAAAGGAAGAAAAGAAAACAAAGACCGACGCGTCTCCTGCTCCATCCCCCACACCCGCTCCAAGCGCGGCGCCTTCCGATGTGAAAGCTCCGGTTATTGAGCTTGGCTCTGATAAGGTAACGATTACTGTCGGCGACAGTTTTGCGGCAGGAACCTATATTTCCTCAGTCAGTGATGAGACAGACGGAGCGCTCCGGTATTCGGAGGAACTGAAGGAAGGAACCTATACCGTTGCGTCCAATGTCGACCCGAATGCGGCTGGATCCTATGAGGTAAGTGTGACTGCCCTTGATAAGGCAGGCAATCGGGCTTCTGCTCTTATGGCAGTGACGGTCGAGGAAAAAAAGACTGAAAGCAAAGCCGAAGACAGGACGGAAGAAAAGACCGTGCATTCCGTTCCGGATTCATCCGATCCCAAAAGACAGATCTATGAGTTTCTGGTGAATGAAATGAGCTTCAGCCATGCCCAGGCCTGTGGAATTCTTGCCAACATGCACCGGGAATCGCGATTTAATCCGACCGCGGACAATGGGCTTGGATATTTCGGACTCTGTCAGTGGGGGTATGAGCGAAAGGACAATCTGATCAGCTGGTGTGAGGAAAATGGATATGATTATAAAACCATTGATGGCCAGCTTCATTTTCTGAAGTACGAAATGCCTCTGTTCTATCCCAACACCACGGCTCAGCTGCGGGCCGCGTCCGATGATGAGGAGGGCGCACGCCGGGCATGCTGGGTATTCTCCATTGGATATGAGGTCTCGGGTGAGGAAATCGCGGAAATGTCAAAAGACAAGGCTGTGGAGTATTTCAATGAGCTTGCCTGAAGCGGAAAAGATCCCTTCATCCCGACAGAATTCATAACAGAAAAAAGACTTAAGGTTCAGGGATCTTACGCAAAGTAAGTGAAAACAGGTCTTAAACGGAGGCATTCAAACAAGTGCCTCCTTTTAAAGACGAAAAGCGGCAGGACAATAAACATCAGTAATGATTACGAATTCAGCCAGTGAGTAATTAAATCGCTGGCAGATTTGCCGGTACGCATTATAATAGAGATTGCATAAGTTTTCAGGAACAGATGACGGAGACCGCTTCTGCCGAACATAAGTCGTTTGGTAGCCTTATACCGGCAGTTACCTCCTTCTACGAATCCTGAACTGACTGGAGAAGATATCGCAGCTTTGACGGGAGCGATATCTTTTTTGATTCCATTGATGAAAGGTGTAATAGGTGAGTCTTCATATTTTTTAAGGAAACCATCCAGCTGATCGGGATCCTTTCCCATAAGGATGCCATGAAAAGAGGACCAGATCTCAGAACACAGCTTTACAACAGGGTAGTGTTCCTCAATGGTGCTGTAATACTTTTCCACATCAGATCCTTTCATCTTCTCTTTGTCTTTGATGGTCATATATTTGAGTACATCGAATCTTGATATGACAGTCACATCTTCAGGATACTGTTCCTTCTGATGATAGGATCTTCCGAGCCTGATACCAAAATTATTCAGAGCCAAAGCACAGATATGACTGTTTAGAGATTTCTGGCTTCCTGAATAGCCGATATGAAGAATATAAGAATAGATGAATGCCGGATCATAATGGTCTCTCAACATCTTGTATACGATGTTAAGATAATCATCCATATCTGTATGACGCTTCTTGTATGAGGTGATTTCAAGAATCCGTTCAACTTCTTCATCTGTCATACTGAGATATTTTTTCAGGGAATCAGGACTGATTCTGTATTTTGCGGAAAAATCCTTTTTCTTCGGTTTTAGTGACTTATTCCATTCTTTCCTCAATTCCAGGATCATTTTGTGCTTATTGATTCTGCCTTCTTTCTGACGCAGGTATTGATGACTGTCGGAAAAACGTTTCTTATCACAGTAAATGATGATCTCTCCTGTTTCCTCATCAACAGGAGCGGAATTGTCGTAATGAATACCGTCAAACTCATCAGAATCCGGTGAATACTTTTCAACAAATGTCTTTTCCGGTGCTTTATCCAGCACTTCATTGTCACGAATGAATATCTGTGCCGGCAGATTCGCTTTGAATATGTCATAGAGATATCCGATCAGATTCTGAAGAATATGGAATCTGTCGGCCACCTGCAGGCAATCCGGGAGAACCGTCTTTATAGCGCTGGCATATGCGCCGGCTCTGTCCCGAGCCACTGTATTGATCCTCGGATGTTTTTTCAGCCATTCCTTGAATTCTTTTCCGTCTCTGCCATTTAACAGGGCGAGCAGATGATGATCTTCGCCAGAATATATGGCAGTGTGATATGTCTGTCCCTTCCTGAGACAGACATCATCAGCACCGATCTTTTCAATATCAGGTTCATCTTCAACAAGGATATGATTCAGGATCCTGTTGATTGAATCGTGACTGACTATAATTCCCATCTCTCTGCAGATCAGAGAAGCCGCAATATCGCTGCAGAATATAGACAGAGCCAGAACGATTGTATTGACAATATCTGATCTGTGCTGATTTCGCCTTACATTGTCCAGTTCTTCGGTGAATGTCTTTACAGGACAGCTGCCATTCAGACATTTGTATCGGTTCAGCTCAATATGGGCGTATGTTGTCATCCCCTGAATCGGCATCCATTGCGGATGACGGAATCCTTTTCCATGAAGAGCACCGCTTTCCTTTTCACAAAGCGGACAGACGCCAGAAACAGAACGGGATTTGAGGTACGTGTGAATCCTTTTTCCTGCGTAATCGACATCTGTTTTCTTATCAGGGTCAGCCTCAAGAACAGTACCGAACATCAGTTCAGTAATATCATCTATTTCATTACTGGCAGAAACAGATTCTCTGTCCCTTTTAGGGAGAATCATTTCGGTCATGATGTTTAACTCAGCTTATGAAGCAGTGATTCAGCCTTTATGCGGCGCTGTTTCAGAGAGGATTCTGTTTCATCCAGAGCCTTCACTTCGTCCTTCAGATAATCTCTGACCACATCCTCAAGTTCTGCGATTCTCTTATCTTTGGCAGCCAGTTCTTTCTGTGCCTTTTCATACAGAGTCTTGTAATCGGCAGTGTCTTCAGACTTCTTAGGTCTTCCCCTGGAAGAGGTAGGAACCATCTCACCGGTTACCGGATCAATCTTCCCGATCAGTTTTCTCTTACTGCGAGACTGTTTCTTTTCTTTGTCCCAGTAATTTTCGATGACTTCATAGACGTAAGTAACGCCGTTCTGCTTGTTGTAAGATTTCGAAATTGACATAAGAGCCTCCATTTATAGCTAATATAATTATATCATAGCCCTATTTATAAGTAAAGCCAAACATATGGCTATGTCATTATATATTAGCCCTTATTGAAAGCCGTAGGAAAAGGAGGTGCTCTGCCGAGTACCTCCTCTGCTTAAGATCTGTTTTCACTTACTTTGCGTAAGATCCCATTCCGCGGAATCCTCTTTTCTGATGATCTATCAGAAACATTGTTTTCAGAATCCCCGCTCATCAAATTTCATGGAAGCGAGTGTTTCCTTTTTGAAATCATCGAACCGGTCTTCCCGGATGGCCTTTCTTGTCTCTTCCATCAGATGGATCAGGAAGCGGACATTGTGAATGGACATCAGCCGGGTTCCGAACCCTTCATTGCAGCGGAAGAGATGATTCAGATAGGCCTTGGTATAGTTTCTGCAGCAATAGCAGTCGCAGTTCTCATCCAGCGGGGTGAAATCATCCCGGTAGATGGCCTTGCGGATATTGATGCGTCCATTGCTTGTCATCAGAGTTCCATGTCTTGCGATCCGGGTCGGCAGGACGCAGTCGCACATGTCAATATTGAGACTGACGGCCTCCAGAAGGTCGTTGACGGCACCGACTCCCATCAGATAGCGGGGCTTGTCATAAGGGAGCTTTTCCGATGAATAACGGACCATCCGGACCATGGTTTCCTTGTCTTCTCCCACGGAGGTTCCGCCGATCGCATATCCGGGAAAATCCATTTCCACAAGCTTTTCAGCACAGTAGTGGCGAAGGTCTTCATGGTCTCCGCCCTGGACGATGCCGAATAATGCCTGCTCCTGTGAGCGGGCATGAGCGGCTTTGCCGCGCTCTGCCCAGCGCAGGGTGCGCATCATGGAATCCTCGACATACTTTCTTTCACTTGGATAGGGGATGCATTCATCAAAGGACATGATGATATCGGCACCGATCGCGTTCTGTATCTGAATGGATTTTTCAGGGGAAAGAAACAGCGTATCGCCATTGATCGGATTTTTGAAGGTGACGCCTTCTTCCTTTATTTTTCTGACATCCGCGAGCGAAAAAACCTGAAAGCCGCCGGAATCCGTCAGCATCGGTCCCCGGTAGTTCATGAATTTCTGCACGCCTCCGGCTTTTGCGACGATATCTTCACCCGGGCGCAGCCAGAGATGATAGGTATTGGCCAGAACGACACCCGCATGCATGTCATACAGCTCTTCGGGGGAAAGAAACTTCACGGTCGCCTGCGTCCCGACCGGCATGAACATCGGTGTCTCCACATCCCCGTGCGGGGTGTGCAGGATACCGGTTCTTGCGCCGGATTGTCGGCATACATGGGTGATTTCAAATGTTACGGGACTGTTGGTCATACTGTTCTCCTGTCTGTTCCGAAAAGCATTTTACCATATGCGCTGAATGAGGAGAAAAGGGGCGGGAACCTTCCGACAGAGACTTCGAAAAAAGCATGCAGGTCTGCTATAATTCTCGTGTAATGAAGTCACAGGTCATCAAAGCGAGAAATATCCCGGAACCGGCGCGCCAGCCATATACCATTCATGTCAAGCCGGTTGCTTTTCTTACGCTGCTCGGGCTTGCCGGCCTCGCGCTTTTTCTGACCCGCGGCCCGTGGGTCGGGGTGGGACTGATTCTGAGCATTGTTTCGGTGTTTGCGCTTCTGATGATGCCGGATCGCACGCTGATGCAGTTTACCCCGGAATACATGGTTCTTTACAATAACCGGGACAAATCGATCTGTACCCTTATCTACTGGGAGGATCTTGTGACATGGCAGTATGAGTATCATCCCGGCTCGGATCTTCTCAGCTGTTCCCTGACGGATGGAAGTGTTCAGACGATCGAACTTTTCAGCAAGCGGCCCGTTGCGCGTTATATCAATCTGTACGCCCCGGGCAAGGAAATCCGCAGCGTCAGGCGGAAGGAGAGTGATCCCAGATGAATCTCGTCAACCCGGAGTGGGTGGAAGAATGCCGCAGATCCATGGTGGAAGAAGATGAATATGACGATATGTCCATGATCTTCAACATGTTTTCAGACAGCACAAGACTCAAGATCATGAGTGCTCTTTTCACCCATGAGCTCTGTGTCAGCGATCTTGCGGCTCTGCTTCAGATGAGTCAGTCCGCGATCTCCCATCAGCTCGCGAGCCTGAAGCAGACCAAGCTGGTCAAATCCAGAAAGATCGGCAAAATGGTTTATTATTCCATGGCGGATGAACATATCAAGAATATCTACCGGATGGCCCTGGAGCATATACACGAATGAGAGTCACTGCAATCGATTTTGAAACTGCCAACGCAAAGCCGGCCAGTGTCTGTTCGGTCGGGCTTTCGCTTCTGGAAGATGGATGCCCGGAGGAGGTCTACTATTCTCTGATCCGTCCGGAAGTCAACGTGAGCAGATTCAATTACTGGAATACGCAGATTCACGGCATTACCCCGAAAGACGTCGCGGACGCGCCGGAATTCCCCTCTGTTTTTCGGAACATGAAGCCGTTTTTTGAGGATTCTGTGGTCTGCGCGCATAATGCCCGGTTTGATATGGGCTGTCTGAAGGCTGCCTGTCTCAACTGCGGCATACCGATCCCGCATCTTCGCTGGTTTGATACGCTGGCACTCAGCCGCATCATGTTTCCGAATCTGGAACACCATCGTCTCGATGACATGTGTCAGTGTCTGAATGTGGAACTGAATCACCATAACGCCGCCAGTGACGCCTATGGCTGTCTGATGATTGTGGTTCATTCCATGAATCTGACCGGTATCTATGATGTGGAAGAACTGCTGAGGGAACTGCGCATTCCGATTCATACTCTCTGAAAAAGCTTTCATTATCTTTGAATTATTTTACAATCATTTGAAAAACAATGTATAATGACTGTGCTCAAAGGGGTGCTTTATGACACAGTATGAAAACAATGCGTATTTCTGGCAGAAACTCGATACCTTCTATCTTTCCAGTGAAGCCAAGGTGACACGGAAGAAAGGAGACAGACATCCTGAATTTGCCAACCTGATCTATCCAGTGGACTACGGTCATCTTGAGGATACCAACGGCGAACTGGAAGGGGTCTCCGTCTACTTCGGCTCAAAGAGCCATTATTCCATTACCGGTCTTGTTGTGGCTGCGGACATTCTGAAAAAAACTCTGGATGTGAAGATTCTGGCAGGCTGTACGGAAGAGGAAGAAAAAATGGTGCTTCGCTTCCTGAACCAGACGGATTATCAGAAAACCGTACTGATTCATAAAGGAAATGAGATTCCTGACTGGGGACAGACAGATAACTGAGAGGCGGCAGTGCCGCTTTTCTTTTGGAAAAACCTGAAGTTACAGGGAATACAGGATGAAAATGCGGGTTGGTCCAACCACGCAAAAACACCCCGGGTTGTTTCCGGGGTGCCTTCCTGTCATTTCGTCCTGTAAGTATCCGCGGCTTATTCCCAGGCCTTTGGGCAGCTTTGCATTCCCACGTACCAGATGGCATCCTCATAACAGGCATCGTTGGTACTGCACCAGCTTCCATCTTCTACTGTTGCGGCACAGTTCGGGAAAAAGGTTGTACCATCCGAACGCTTGATGATATAGATATGCCGATGCAGCGTCTCGGTACAATGATATTCCGGACCATCATTCAGTGACCCGGCTGAACCGCCGGATACTGCAGCCAGTTCATTCGGAGACACTTCCTGTGAAAAAACTGAAGTATCTTTCCTGAGTGAGCGCAGATAATTTCCGAACAGTTTTTCATCCACTCCCAGCCTG
>Ga0310691_10003796_pt1 | contig 17633 bp, 2 predicted proteins | sample 176DNAGHGlowgp2_FD_203887 | JGI IMG/M metagenome (GOLD analysis project Ga0310691, IMG submission 203887) | Sheep rumen microbial communities from Palmerston North, Manawatu-Wanganui, New Zealand - 1766 DNA GHGlow gp2 (v2) (version 2) | ecosystem: Host-associated > Mammals > Digestive system >...
TCAGGATGCTTCATGCCCATGACAGTGTTCAGGTTGTCATGAATGTCCATTTCCCGGACACCGCCGTAGGGAAAAAAGATATTCTTTTGCTCACGCCCCGTCTCCTTTTCCGTGACAAGGTCAAGGAGCTGCCTTCCGTGGGCATCTATGGCCGCATCCCCTACTACTATGCCGTCCGCAGCGGTCTCCGTCTCTTCCAGGATGCGACGGACATCATGTATCGTGCCAAGGACCTGAGACGCATGGAACAAACCGTCCGCTATGCCCGAACCATTTGTGCCCAGGAATGGATGGACAGTGCCGCCGTGGAGCTGGTATTCACCCGCTACACCTGCTGCGGCGATGTCGTGGACCAGAACGCCTGGCAGGTGGTGGAAGCCAAGACATGGACTGCACCACCCACCACGGCCGCGCGCAGTATCACCACAGAACATTTTGAGAAGAAAGGTGTCATGCACATCGACTTTATCCTCGACAGCATCACCGTGCGTCCAGATTACCATGAGAACCGGAGAGAGCTGGACAAACTGCGTGCCGACCTCGACAGCGTGCTCAGCGACCAGCGCTACAAGATTGACACGCTGACCATCCATGGATATGCCTCACCCGAAGGACCTTACAAACACAACGTGTGGTTGGCCCAGAACCGTGCCCACGCCCTCAAGTCATACATTGCCGACCACTTCGAACTCGACACGGCCATCATCGACTCACGCTACACCCCAGAGGACTGGGCAGGTCTGCGACGCTATGTCGATGCCTCCGGCCTGCCACATCGCCAGGAAATACTGGATGTCATCGACGACACCGTCGCCCACCCAGACCCCGACAAGCGATTGCGCTACATCCGCACCCACTACAAAAAGGACTTTGCCGACATCTTCGACAACTGTCTTCCCTATCTGCGCCATTCCGACTACACCATCCACTATTCCTGGAACGAGCAGCACCTCATGCCGTCACACCCCGAGCCGCAGACTGCCACTGCCGCACGGCAGGAACCCCTCGCTCCGGATCAGCCCTACGCACAACTTCCCGTGTTGCGCCCGCTCTTTGCCATCAAGACCAACCTACTGTTCGACATGGCACTCTGGCCTAACGTAGAGGTGGAAATTCCCTTCGGCCCCAACGCCAAGTACAGCATCATGGCCAACTGGGGAAGCCCCTGGTATGTCTGGCACCACAACTCAAGGGCATACGAAATCCTGAACGTGGGGCTGGAACTGCGCCGCTGGTGGGGCAAGTGCGATGGCTGCCGCCCGGTGCTCACGGGGTGGTTTGCCGGCATCTATGGCGCGGGAGGCAAGTTCGACCTGGAGTGGAACAGCGTCGGCAATCAGGGGGAGTACCTCAGTTTCGGTCCCTCGGTGGGCTATAGCTGGCTCCTGCGAGACAACCTCAACCTGGAGGTCTCCGCCACCGCAGGCGTCGTCTTAGGCAAACGCCGCTACTACCATGGCGAATTCAACGACACCCACCTCATCTGGTATCACTTCGGCAAAGTATTCTATGCGGGTCCCACCCAGCTCAAGGTCTCCCTCGTATGGCTCATACCCCGCAAGTGGTTCGGGCTGGACAAAGATAAGAAAGGAGGTGGCCTATGAAGTGGTCCTCCTATAAGCAGCGCAGCTGCAAAGCAACCGACGCGCACCGCCCCGTGGCCCACCCCCTCCGCTCCCTCGCGGCCCTTGCGGCGTGTCTCGTGCTCAGCGGTTTGGCCGCCGAGTTACTCTCCTCCTGCATCCGCCGCCCCCTGGAGGTCTATTACTTCGACAAGGCACGCCTCATCCTGCATGTTGACTGGATGTCGCACTTCGGCCAGCGGCCCAACGGCATGACCGTCTGCATATATGATGAGGGCGGACTGCTCTATGAGAGCCGCTCCATGAACGAGATAGACAGCGTGCAACTGCAGCTCCCCGTGGGCCGATACCGCGTCATCGTCTTCAACGAGGACGTCGACGCCTTCGCCTCCTTCGGCTTCCAGGACATCGGCAACTTCGACCACTTTCGCACCGTGGCGCGCCCCAACAACAGCCGCCGCATGACTCCCACCTCGTGGGACTACGGCACACGCTACACCTGGGAACCCGACGAACGCCTCGGGGCTGCCGTGGACTCCTTCGAGGTCACGCAGCAGATGCTCGACAGCCAGGACCCCAACTTCACCAGCTATCACAACCGCAACCGTGTCAACGACTGGCGAAAGAACGACACCTATCACATCTATGACACCATCCTCCCCCTGCAGACCATGCTCCACATGCGCATTCACGTCAACGGCATGGAGAATATGTACCACATGGAGGTCAACCTCAGCGGCATGGCTGACGGATGCTCCATGGCACACACCTGGCGCAACACCAGCGAGACCACAGTCTTCTATGACAGCGACCGGTGGGGCTATTACTTCGACGGAGATGCCTCCAAGCACGGGTGGGTCTACATCGACATCCCCACCTGGGGCGAGCCACGCGGACAGGAACTGCAGGAGACCCGCGACAGCCTGCAGAACGTCCTCCGCATGAACTTCACCCTCCGGGACAAGGAGAAGACAGAAAAGTTCTTCCTCTTCAACACGGGGCATCTGATAGAATATCGCGAGCCGCAGGCTAACCCCGCCATGCTCACCAAACCCGACGTCCTGCGCCACCTCTACCTCGAGATCAACCGCGAGATTCCCCTCCTGCCCGACGTGCCCCCCGACCAGGAGATGGGGGCCGGCTTCAATGCCAATGTCGACCCTTGGGAATACGGCGGTGAGGTGGACCTCGGAACATTCTGAGGGGAAAAGATACGAGAATCATTATAACTAAAAAAATAACTTATTAACCTCAAAAAAACATAGTAAAGACGAAACAGAAACAAAAAAAACAAGAACGAAGCAAGAAAAACATTTATTTAACCCAATTAAAACTTTATTATTTATGAAAAAACATTTATTCATCGCAGCCGCGGCAGTCTTAGCACTCGCCAGCTGCACAACTTCGGACGAGTTCTTTGACCCCGCACAGGAGACCGCACAGCAGGAACTCAATGACAACGCCATCACGTTCGGCACGTACCTGGGAAATCAGGTGATGACACGTGCGGCATATGAAGGCACCATGAACACCGATGTGCTGAAAGACAACACAAAAGGTAATGGCTTTGGTGTTTTTGCTTACTACACGGGAACTGGCACATATGGTGCTTATCAAAAAGCTGGTACAAGTACTCTTTATACTTCAGAGAGCAGCACTGTCCCCTCTTTTTTATCTCCCTACTATGCAAACTTCATGTATAACCAGCATGTAACTTGGAATACCACTACCAAACTGTGGGAATATACCCCTATCAAGTATTGGCCTAACGAATTCGACAATTCAGATGTTGACGACCAAGAAAAAGATGCCAATGACAATACGGCATGGGGTAGTAACAACGGCACTCTGAAAAATGGTGGCAATGTCTCGTTCTTCGCTTATGCACCATGGACTGAAGTAAGCGCAGGTGGCGCTCCAACAGGAAGCCCCACAGATGGCATCACAGCTGTAACCGCCAATAATGCGACAGGTGACCCCATCATCACCTATAAATTAGCGACGGACGGTGAAGTCGTTGATCTCCTTTGGGGAACTATGTCTGGAACCAACACCAACGTCAACAATGCCGGCAATACGGGCGTCACTGGAACATCTACTGCTCCGTATCCACAGGGTGCCAGCTTCTACAGCGAGGAAGTTTTGGCTCCCTACACGACCAATGCCGATTTAACCAAGCAACGCACTGACGGCAAAGTCGGTTTTGCTTTCAAACATGCACTGGCTAAGGTCGGCGGTTCCAACATCCCCGGAGCCAGCGGTTCTACCGTTAATGGCCTGATGATTGTCCTTGATATTGATAAAAATGGTAAGGAAAGCGGTGGTACCCGTGAATCTTGGACAAATACGACTACTGATGATAGTTGGCGTACTATTGTTACCGTTAAGAGCATCACCATTACCAATGACTTAGATGGCGACGGAAATATTAGCGCATCTGGTAGTAAGGGCGATGAACAAATCGTAGCAGGTGGCCAATTCAATCTCGCTACTGGTAAATGGACTGCTGAAGCTAAGAGTAATACGAAATACATTCATTCCATCACCAAAGATGCTTCCACTTCGGTTGAAGGATCTAAAGCAGCCGTTCTGTCAACTGCCATTGTAGAAGATGGCGCTCCCACCCCGAGCAGCGAAGCAGCGTTCTTTCTAAAGAGCAATGCTAAGACCGGTGTTACCGAAACCCCGCAGAATGTTTATGGAACAGAGGCTAATCCGCTTGTATTCATTCCTGGAACGACCCCCACACTTCGCTTTACTATCGATTATGTAGTACGTACTTACGACGCTAATCTTGCTAAGAAGTATTCTGAAGTTGAACAGGTTATCTCCAAGAAAGTAACATTCAACGACCTCCAGTTAAACAAGCAGTACAGTATGCTTATCCACCTCGGCTTGACAGGCATTAAGTTCACCGCTTTGGTATCTGACTGGTCTGTTGCAGGAGATGACAACAACAACGGCGTCATTGACGGAACCGAATCTCTGAAGGTAGAGGATGTTTATCTGCCCATCAATGTGGCAGCCTACAGCGTTGTTCTCTCTGCTCCCGCAACTCTTGAAAACGATGTTGTTGCATCGTCTGCCTCAAATGTAACCATTTCGCCTTCTGGCATCCGTTATTATGACTATGCTACACACGACTTCAAAACTCATGCTGATGCAACGGTTGGTGATTACACGTTCACCGAGGACGGTGACTTTATCACATTGGCTACAAATGTAGCATCGTTCACAGACAACACCACAACACGCAAACGCGTAGGAACGGTTACTGTTGCTTACAATGGCGCTGATGTCAATGGTGTAAGCAAGGATGTGATGGAACCTGCTGTTCTCACCTTCATCCAAGCTGCAGGTGCACTCCAGATAACAAATCCCACTGGTTTGACAGCAACTGAACTTTCAACCGCAGCTAAGGTTGTAGATTTGGTTGTGAAGGATGCAGGCGGTAATAATATTGACTTGACTAATGCAAGCAATGCTGCCACCATCACGGTACCCACAGGTTGGTCTTTTGTGAAGACTTCCACAGGCATCAAAGTTACTGTTCCTAAGAATACAACCGCAGCAGATTACACTGTTTCAGTTAAGGTGAACGATACTGCAGTCAAGGAGGTGACATTCAAGGTTAATTCCTAATCCGCCTTTTTGCTCCAACACACAAGGGCGTTTTCTCACCCTCTCCCCTTCGGGGCGAAGCCACCACCACGGCTTCGCCCCGAAGTCATTTTCTTCGCCACAAGCCTGAGACCGTTCGCAGGGCGAGATGACGGGGGAGGTGAATATAGTGTCGGCGAGGATAGCATTTTCTGCGAATATCATGACAAAAGTGTTAAAAAAAAGTTTTTCACCGCATGTTTTCGCCATTTCTTTTGGTCATGTCAGTCGAAATGAGTATATTTGCCGAGTTTTACGCGCCGCGCACGCACGCAGGCGTATCATACGCGTAGATTTGTACTTTTTACTGACAGTTATTTTCCGATATGACCCAAAATATCAATCTGAGAGAGACGAAACGGAACGGCGTCAGCCAGTGGTGCGGACGCATAGCATTTGCAATCATGACCCTTATGGTATGTGCCGCTGGGAGCAAGGTGAAGGCGGCAGACTTCACCTACACCTATCAGGTGATAGACCTCAGCGGCGGTCTGGCCACGAAGGCACAGGTGTCAGCAACAGCAGGCAGCAAGCCTGAGATTCCAGACGTCATCAAGAACAGACTTGTTACCACATACCACTACTGGCCCTCTTCGGCCTTTACCGACAGCAATAGCGACGGCATTTTCGAGAAAGTCGGCAATGCCGAGCTGGCAACACTGCCTGTGCCTGCTGGCGATGCTACCATTTATGTCACCTACGACTACAACAACTCAACAAGCCCCATTGACCTTTCAGGTACAAAGGTGTACTACGTGAAGGATGGTGATCCTACCGATGAGCAGAACTGCCATTATCTCAGTCTGCAGTATGGAAGCGGTTGGATCTCTCCCTCATGGGTCGTAGAGGACGAGATAGACGTCGACTCAAAGCGTCAGTGGCGCTTCGAAGGTGGCGACCCCTACAAAATCTATTTCAGGAACATCTTTGCCGAGACCTATTCGCCGCTCTATACTAACGCTGCTACTGCCGGTCCATATATGCGCTCCGACCTCTCTACTGGGAAGTTCGAAGACAATAACAATGTGCGCTTCGGCCCTAAGAATACAGATAAGTTGTTCAACACCTATTTTATCGATACCAACGGGCGCATTGTGGCAGCCAACAACGTGTGGAACCTCAGCGGCACTACCAACCGTTACATTTACCTCGCCAAGAAGGACAAGACCACCTATCAGACTACTGGCAGTCGTTTCTTTATCACCGGCAGCGGGAGCATCAGCTTCGACTATCTGCACTATAGCGTCATAGTGCGTCCCACAAACGTTAACTACACCATCCTGACCAAGCAGAAGAAGGTGTTCATGACGGTCGAGGGCGATGCCGCTGAAAGGCTTCATCTGCCTACACTGGTGCAGAGCCCGCTGGTCAGCACCTACCACTACTGGCCTGCCTCGGCATACGCCGACAGCAACAGCGATGGCATCTATGAGAAAGACAATGCTGTGGCAGAGCTCGATGCCTCATCATACACCGCCACCGAGGGTGAGACCATCTATGTCACCTACGACTATGATGCTGACAATGCCGTTGAGTTCGGTTCTAACACCGTCCACGTCGATTTGACGGGCAAGACACGCTATACCATCAATACCGGTTCTGAAGCTTCCGTGCGCTATATCACATGGCGCTATGATCAGAAGCGCAAGCTCGACAACATCGACGACTCCTACAATACCGGACGTGACTACACCACAGAGCCAGCCGCATGGAACGACTACTGGTTCTGGACATTGGGCTATGAGGATGGTAGTGAGCCCGACCCATACGCCATCGTCATCAAGAGCAACGTACCTACACAGTATCCTGTCGTCGGTGGTGAGAACTATGTGCTCTCTGTGTATCAAGGCACAGGCACGGACAACTCCAATACCGAAATCTGGTCGATCCCGGCTACTGCCAACGGCAACAGTTATGTAAAGACCTGGGCTTTGCTCACCGACAACAAGCTCGTATGCCGCAAGCCCGGCACCGCCACCAAGGTGAACCGCTTCAATGCCGACGGCTCAACACGTCCGAACAACTACGACGAGATGGGCACCAACGGCGCCGTGTTGCTCAATGCCGCCACCATAGGCTATTATGTGGTGAACCGCTCGGGACAGATTGCTGTCAGCACACGTGTAAATCGTGTCTATACAGGAAACCTCAGTGTCCCTGCTGACCTGAAATCGGCACATATCATCGATGACGGCGACCACTACCGCTATTTCACTACACAGGCTGATGCCGCTGCCTACAGTGCCAACCCGTCAGATGAGACTGCCATCGAGCACCACTTCATCCAGACATACGCACAACTGGCAGACCTCGGCAGCACGGAGGTGTACGTTGGCTACCACTACGATCCTGCCAACATACCCGACGGTGTACCCGCAATAGATCTTCAGACAAGCAGCACCTCCCTTAGCGGTATCGCCCGCTACCATGTGCAGATCAACAACAAATACTGGAAGTCCACCGACGTCAATTGGCACGACCGTCCTAACTTCGGCGACGGTGGCAACGAACTGGTCTCTGCCAACTACCAGTGGCTCTTCGTCAGTGGCAACAGCACGCTGCCCGACCCCTACGACATCCGCATCAAGAACCCCTATTGGCCTGATGGCTATTTGCACGACAAGCTCGACAATGTGGAGAATGGTAACACCAACAACGGTGCCTACAGCACAAGTCACGGTATGTACCTATGTAGGACTACTCGCCACGGAGACGACGAGGTGCACAGCTTCTTCTTCACCCAGAGCGACATCGGTATCGTAGTCAGTGTGGCAACGTTGCCCAACAAGCAGGGACGACAGTCATACCTCTATAACCACAACAACCAATACGGACTCCTTCAACGCGGCACTCGTGGTGGTGACGCCCGACAGAAGTTCGAGATTACCCCGCTCCGTCTCTTCCGCGTCGTCAACAAGGCGGGTAACATTGCCGTCTCCGCCTATATGCCTGCCACATCACCGCTGACGGTGCCTACTGGTCTGCGTACACCACTCATGACAGAATCGCAGTACCGCTTCTTCACCACACAGGAAAAGGCTGCAACCTATAACCTCAATCCCACTGATGCAGTGGCAACTGAACAGGGAGCCATTACTACCGCTCCCGCAACAGGCGAGATATTCATTGGTTACAACTACGTGAACAATCCCGCGGTGATGGACCTCACGGGTAACAGATGGTACAACATCAAGGGTATCATGGCACCGAACAGCGCCGCCGATGTTTACTACTACCAGAACACCGGCAGTGATAACTTCTACGCACAAGCGAATAAGGAAAACGACGAGAAGTTCATGTTCCAGTTCACTGGCAACGACCCTTACGACATAACGATTTTTAATGGTCGGGACTGGAATGGAAATGACAAGCAGGCCCTCGCCCGTGAGAACCGCACTGACTGGTATTATGCCGTGATTCAAAAGCGTAATACCGGTGCTAACAATCCGGTACTGTCGTTCATGATGCTCGAACACGAAGATGGTTATGCCACCCTCGCTGTTCACAACAAATGGTTTGTCAACGGCAACTTCAACCAGGGAGACGCTGGCAGCGATGCCTATATAGGCATGAAAACTTACATGCACTACTGGTCGTACCACGGCAACCAGGTTCGTATGACCAACAATGACAGCTACTTCCATTATTACTCCGACCGCAACCGCTACAGCAACTATGCCACGAAGCTGGTGTTCGAGCCTATACAATATACCTCGACCATCCACATCATTGACAACTCCGGTCGTGAGGCCATCAAATACACCGGCCCCATCGATGCGAACATGCCCATTGACTTCGCCCACATCCCGGCCACCATCCGCAGTCCGTTCCTGATAGACGAGACCATCACGGGTTACTCCACAGCAACGGCAAATGGTACCTCCACCGACGGGCGTACTATTTGGAATCTTTCCGACGTCATCACCCATACCCCTGCCACCACCGGTGGCCACATCTATATCCGCTACACTACCGACCATGTCTATGAAAAGCCTTTCCGCCTGACAGGAGCCCGGTCGTTCAACGTGCGCATTAATGGCAATAACTACATCTATAGCACAGGAACAGGAAATGTAGAACTGGCCGTAACGACAGATGAAAGCGGGAAGACAACCAATCCCTACTACTGGCACTTGCTGGGCGACGGCAGTAGTAATACGCCTGGCAGTGAGCATGGCGGCGACCCCTATGCCTTCAGACTATGGAACGACGGAGCAGGCAACAGCAAGTACCTGAAGTACAACACCTCTACAGGCACATTGACCTTGGACGGCACGGACGGCGAAGCCGGAACCTATTTCATTGCCATGCGCAACAACGTGAATGCACTCTATGAGGTGATGACCGCCGGAACAGGAATTGATGCTTCCGAGAACTACTACAATATAGGCTACGACGGCACCAACGTGAAACTCTTTGACAAGAGCCAGCAACCGCAGGGTAGCCCAGTGCTCCAGATACTGCTATCTACCAACGACCTCACCACAACCTATTACATTATCGACAAGAGCAAAAAGATTGTAGCATATGCCACAGAGAACGCCCTTGAGCTGGGCGTACCGGCAAGCATCAGCAGTCCGCTGGTTTCCAGATACCACTACTGGGCGCTCTCCGACTTTACCGTAAGCAATGGCAGCGGTGGAACAACCCCGGACGACCTTGACAACGCTTCTTATGCCACCCGCAACGACACCTACACACTTACCGGCAGCACTGAGTTGCAAACCATCACCTCAGCACCCAAAGTGGGTGACACCTACCAAATCTATGTCACCTACGATGTGAACGACCGCATACAGTTCAATGGCCGTGACAAAGGTGCCGACGGCAAGATGTACATGCTTCGTTTCAACAATGGAAGCAGCTTCTATCAGGAAGACGGAAAAGACGGTGTTAACCATTGGAACCAATCAGACAATGCCGTGGTGAAGTCAGACGTGGCCCTTCCCGCCGTCTATCCATACAGTAACGGTGATGCCAATCTCTACATCTACGGTGAACAGATGTGGGCCACACAGTCGGGTAATGCTGCTTCGACACGCGGACGCTGGCAGTGGTACGTGGAGAGCGAGAATGACGACCCCTATCATGTGATGATTTCCTCGCGACAGTCACAGAACAGTAACTACAACTATTTCCGAACCTACAAGCCGCAAGAATACAGTAAAGTGGTAACCGGTGTGATTACCAAGTCGAACACCAGTGCTGACAACTACGTGAGCAAGCAGCAAGACGGCGAGAGTGACGAAGATTATACTGCCCGCATTGCCCGTCAGGTGCCAACAGAATACATGGTACTGGGTGCTGAGGGAGCATTCAAACTCACTACTGTTGATCCCATCGATGACGGAAGCACCAACGAACGCCGCACGGTGACCTCGTTTGAACAATACTGGAAAACATACGATACGGTTAAGAAGAAGGTGCTGGGCAAAACTGATTCTGACAAAGAAACAGACCCGGCAATAGTAGAAAACAGTACAGATCGGTCGAAGCTTGAAAATGCCCCTTACGGTTGGCATGCGTACAAAGCCTGGGCAAACGCCAAGCGTTGGAACGGCTATAATGGCGTGACAAACACGCAAGCCAAGGGTTACGAATATCTGGAGCACTGGTTCCAAACCATTCCTATGGGCGATGGCTCGTTCGACTTCATAGAGACAGAGCTGAATGGTGCCTTGATACTCGTTGACAACCACGGATGGGAAATCATGCGCAAGCCAATGCCTACAGGAGCTAATGACCCAGAGCGAGCTGCAAAATATGCAGCTATCAAGCCATACGACAGTCCGATGGTAAAAGCATACCACTTCTACAAGAGTGGTTCAAAGATTCCCGGCTATCATAAATTCAATCTTTCCAACCCCTGCATGGTAGGTGACGATGAATACACGTCAACCTCTCTGACGAATCTGCCGCCAATCGAATTAGCTGTTGACGAAAATGGCAACCATATAGACTGGTATGTCACGTATGAAGTAAAAAAAGAATACACCACGTCGTATCATGGGGCTGCCGCCAAAGAGGATTGCGAAGCTTCGGCTTTCCTGATTCACCAGGGTTCTTCGTATGCCATGACAACCGACGGAACATCCATTTCCACGACAATCGTGCCAGATGAGGCCATCTCCACTAATAACACCAGTCTGTTGACCGAAGAGATGTTCTGGACGGTACAACCTAATTTTGACATTGATGTAGAAATGGGATATAAATATCCTGGTGAGATCGGTGCTCAAGCCGATGCGGAAGAAAAGGCCGACATGCAAGCCAACTATATGAGTACCAATGCGCTTGGTTGCAACAATGGCTTTGACCCTTACAATATGCAAATCGTAAACAAAGCTCATGGTGGTTACTTTACGACGAATGCAACAGCATCAAACATGACTGGCCATGGTGGGTGGCAATCGACTTACCCGGGTACAACAGGACAATTAAGTCTTGCTGCCTCTCCGGATAGTAAATTCCATGCTACGGGTGACGACAACGCACTGCTTAACATTACGAATGCCACTTTCATGGCGGTTGATGACGGCAACGGCAACATCCGCCTGATGCCCCGCTTCGACCACAATAATGTAGTAACTAACTTCCTTACTATAGAGCCTCAGATTGCAGCGGCTCCCGTGAATGACAACAGTGGCTCGCAGACCACCCGGTTGCTCCTGCCCGCCAGCTATGTCTATATCGTTGTCGATAACAGTGGTTATGAGTCCATCCGCTATCGTGGCAACATCGGCGACGTCTCACCATCCATTCCTGCGCATCTGGCAAGTCCGCTGGCAAAGGACTTCAAGTTCTACAAGAACCTTATCAATGACGGCTCTGTCAGCCCCAACGGCACCAACATCGGCATATATACCGAGGTGGCGAACGGCACAGACATTTCGGCGAAAGAGATTAAAGGAACGTTCGGTGAGGCAGGACTGACCTCCACCGTTGGCGAGAATATAATCTATGTGCGCTACAGCTTCAACCCCGAGGGCGACAAGTACAAGATTCTCTCTGAGGGCGGATGGCACACCATCAGCATCGACGGCAAGCCCCTTTGGGTAAACTATTCTCCAGATGAAAACAATCCTACCATTCCCATTGCAGATGAGTTGCCGGAAAATCCTGGCTACGAATGGCAATGTAAGTTCATCTACAACCCCGACACAGAAGTGCCCGACCCTTATAACGCAAGTACTTTTAACCGCGTGAAACCCAACAAACGATGGGACGTTCACTATGCCGTACTGGCTCACGGAAACGAAATAGCCTATCTCTGGGCAAGACAAGGCGACTATGATTACAAGTTCCTCAGTTCTGTGAATAATGACGGCACAGCTGCTACGACAATCAATTTCTACAAGGAACCATATTTCGACGGAACAGCCACATACACGGTTACAGATCCTGAGACTTCCGAAACCATTACCCGCCATTACGACACTGGTACCTACAATGGTACTGTGTCGCAGATTACCTTCGGTGACATACCCGAAGAGACCGTCACCTATTATGTCATCACTAACGACGGACGTCTGGCTCTTACTGCCAAGGAACCCGCTGCACGTGCTAAGGGTGAACCTTCGAAGCCGACGGCCATCCTGCCACCGTGGGCACGAAGCCCGCTGCTCAACGTGGAAGACTTCAGCTACTACATGCAGGCCACAGATAATGGCGACGGCACCTATTCCGTATCTGACGGGGATCTCACGACCCGCATGATAGGGTTGCCGGAGAACAAGATATACGTGCGTTACAACTACAACGTGGAGACCACGCCGTTCACCGTGAAGGACACCTACTTTACTGCCGACCAGGCCCCCCGCTACCTGCCGCTGGACCTCACAGGCAACACGTGGTACAATATCGTGACTTACTCATGGGGTGACGACTGGCTCTATACCCGTGAGGCTGACAATCAAGTCCGTGGTCTCGACCGACCGGCACAGAATCAGCAATTCTCCACATATCCTAAGAAGAATGGAAACTTCTTGTTCCAGAGTACGAAACCTTATTTGTGGCGACTCGTTGGCAGTGACCCCTACGCCTTCAAGATGGTCAACTCGCTCAAGGGCAACAACCGCTACTTCTCCGGAAAATTCTCTGACGGCACTCCAGACGGAACGAGTCTTATGCCTCAGATGCTTACCGAGGCTGACAATGCCGACATCACTACCTTCATGATACTGAAGCCGATGAGCAACAGTAAGGATATTCGTATCGTGGCAACAGGCAGGCTGAACTACTACCTGAGCAATACGCGTTGGGGCTCCAACTGGATATCCTACTACAACCAGGTGGATGAATCTAATGAGAACCCCTTCCAGGGCGTGACCTATCACGGCTATGAGTTCTTCAAGGCCCCCGTCACCCGCAGCTACACCTTCCATGCCATGAACTGTGACGGAGCCACACCCGTCAACACCTGGACCATGAAGCTGCAACGCGACTGGCTGACGCCCGTGACCATGGAAGCCGACATTGCCCGCATCTGCGCACAGTATGAGAAGGAGGGAACCCATGACTTCGCCGATCTGGCCGTTGTCGGAGCGGGACGCTTCTACCACACGGAGACGATGGGCGACACCAATGCAGACCGCATTTACGATTCCGGCACAGGCGAATACGATGTCTACCCCGAAATCGGAGAAGACGAAACCTACGATATCTATTTCAAATACAAGGTGAAAGGCGAGGAGCTGGCCGAATATACCAGCACTGCAGGTCAGATTGCCACCGATGTGGCATACCATAAGGCTAACGGGCGTCTGGATGAAACACATCCCGGCGATGCCAAGTGGTGGTTCATGGTGCTCGACACCGACGAGAACATCACTGCCACGGGGTCGGGCGACAGCCGAACCTTCGTGGGCAGACAGATGTTCCTGCGCCGCGAGGACAACGGTGGCGTGGGGTGGATGAACAACGACTACGCCCTGCACAAGAGCAGCGATGACAACTACAACAACTACAGTTGCCACCGTCTGGCCGAATGGTACAAGCAGGGCGACAACGATGCCTTTCGCGAAGGACGCTGGCTCTGGACTTTCGTGGGGACAGACCCCTACCTGATGAAGGTGCTCAACCTGGAGTCGGCTGTCGGTGTGACCGTGGATGCCGAGGGCGTTTATTCCCTGGATGCTGCCGACAACTGCTACGTCACCACACGGGAAGTGACACAGGCTAACGGGGCGAAGAACTATCCTGCCCTGATTCCCTCCGCAGAACCTACTGGGAACCAACTGTGGGGTATGGCCCCCGGCTATGGCACGGAACACACCTTCAGCCTTGTGGCTCCTATTACCAACGATAGCCATCAGGCCTTGTTCTGGACTATGAACAGCAGCACGAGGACCGACAGCGTGGCAGGCAGTCCGCGTGCCGCCGACCGCAGCAATGCCATCCAGCTCATCCGCTACGTTCCCGTGAAGTATGAAGATGTGAACCTCGTCATCCGCCGCAGCGATGAGGTAGCGAAATACCAGGCCGCCACGGCCGCCAACAAGCCAGGCATCCTGGCTGGCATGAAGACAGGTATCTCTAAGCTCTATTTCGCAGCCTCGGAACGTATGTTCGAGGCTGGTGACAAGATTGACATGAGCAACAAGGAGACCCTGCCGCTGAACGTGCGACGAGCCTTCTGCGACTATACCCTCTACAAGGACATCTTCACCACTGTCGGCGGTAACTACGTCGTCACCGCAGGGCCTTATCCCACCACCACACAGGCTACTACAACAGGCTCGTGGAGCACCACAGCACCGTATGTCTATAATCAGGGAACGGGCGAGAAACTCTACGATGAGGACGGCAAGCCCATCTGGACCTACCTCAACGCCGACGGAACCCCCGCGCCCGGTGGCGCTCAGAGTATCTATGCCAGCTACGAGGTGACGAGCGACATATTCCTGAAGACGCCGCCCACACAGGCCGAGGTGGAGGCGATGTCCAGTACCAACGACCACGTCTATTTCATGGACTTCCCCAACACGTCCGAGACCGTAGCCACGACCTACAACAGCGGCCACCACGCCTACTATGACGAGTTGGCCACATTCGCGGACCAGGTGGGAATGCTGTATGAGGGCGTGACCGAGAAGATGATGTGGAACGGCAGTGCTTTCGTCAATGACAACACGAGAGTCTACAACTATTGCCAGTACAAGACAGCAGCCAACCGCATGGAGTCCGTGCCCGAGAACCTGAAGTGGTACTTCGTGGGCGACCCATACAAAGTGCAGGTCTATAGCACAGCAGGTGCATGGAACACCACATCTGTCACAGATACGAACAAAAAGACATGGGCCGCCGGCACTAAGGCCGCTAACCTCTGTCGCTTCGACCCAACGGAAACCAAGTTCCAGTTCGTGGTTGACTGCGTCCATTTGCGTGTTCCTGACTATACCAACATAGACCAGCGTGAAATGCTCAACCCGACAGACGAAACGGGTAAGCTTCTTCCTCCCGAATATAAGTTCCACAACCGCAACTACAACAAACCCTACTACGACGACTTCTATTGGGAATGTGTACCCGCAGCCAGCAGCGACCCACAAGCCTTTGCACTTCGTTTCAAGGAGGACAACGACTATATGGGCTACCGCAACGTCTATTATTATCTCTCCCATGACGGCCTGACGAGAAAATACCGTGAGTCTGACGAGTTGCGCAAGGGCACCTACAATATCAACCTCAGCTATAACGCAGACAACGAGCGCCAGCAGTCTGGCGACTATAAGGGTTACCACGCAGCCAACAACGAGTATACCGTCATCAAGCTGGTACAGCCTGTGAAGCTCTATGTCAGTGCCTTTAAGGAGAAGGACAATGCCACCCCGACATCACAGTGGACTCCGAACCCCAACACAGGCGGTATGGCAGCCAACAGCAGCCGTTGGCAGCGCAGGACCACCGACGAGTTGTCGGAGTACTATGGACTGAACGAGATGGTGACAGCGGTCCCGCGCCATCTGCAACGTAAGTTCGTCAAATATGGCACGGTCAACTATCAGCTCATTGAGTCCCGTGCCTACAACACTCCGCTCAGCGAGTGTACAGAACATGCCTCGGATGTCTTTGTGACAGGCACCAAGATTAACCCTGTCTTCAAGCTCAACGTAAGCTACAAGATGGACGACATAACAACGAACAACATCCACCTGTTCACCACAGACCCGGCTTCGCCACAGTGGCTGGACATGACGGTCAGCACCAACAGCTGGCTCTACTATGACAAGACGAACCGTGATAGCAATAAGCAGGAGAATCAGACCTCACTGGTCAGCAACTACCGCACGGCGCTCAACGATAACAGCGTCAGTGGATGGGACGACGGCCTGAAAGGTCTGCACTGGGCTTTCTTCGGCGACCCCTATGACTTCACCATCGTGAACCGTCGTCGCTACGAAGATGCACCCTCTCCCACATCAGACCAGTGGCTCGCGGTTTCCAAGGCCACCATCGCCAATTGGAACGGTGTACCCAATGATTCTGTCATTTGGACAACGTCGATGGTGCCCTTGTCCGATGCTGCAAACTCCAGTGTTGATATAGCTGCGGCCAATACAGCCACCCATTTTTCCACCCAGATGTGGAAGACGGGCGGCGACAATGACTATTTCCTCCGCACCGCATCCCTGAAGACAGGTGAGAATGACTATAACAACGGCAGCACCACAGGCACCAACCAAACCAACAACTACTGGCGCATGGTGCGCAAGACCTACACGGACAGCGACCCCGACAGCTACTTCACGATGGTACCCTATCATCTTTCTGACAAGGGAACTTACACGGATAATATCTACAGCTCCAACTTTTCCAAGACGATGAAGGACCTAGGTGTCACACAACAACTGCTCACCATCCGCACCGCCGTGGCCGTCGACGCCGACGGCGCCGACAACGACTGCTTCGATGCCAATATCTATATTTACAACCAAGCGGGTGAGCTGAAGGCACAACTGAAGCACATCGAGGTGGCTTACGGAGATGTGGATGAAAAGATGCCGCGTACGTTGCGGCGCTACGGATGCACCTACCCAAGATGCTATCAAATCAATAATGACGGCACGATAGGCTCCGACATCACCGACTTTACCACTAAGACTTTGGACGTAAGCAAGGCCGTCACGGAGGATGGACATAAGTACATCGAGATAGCCTACGTCTATACCGTAGATGAGGAGGTGGAAAAGTTCTTCACCACCAGTGATGAGGCCAAGCAGGACGAGTACACATGGTCCAACGCCTACTTCAACTGGGAGGAGGTCATCCAAGGCAACAAGACCAGCTATGTAGACTATGAGCGCAGGTTCGACCACTATGTGTATAGCCCCGACGGCCATATCATCGACGAGGTGTATACCTACGAGCCCGTCATCAAGGAGGCCGACG
>Ga0310691_10003797_pt1 | contig 17631 bp, 9 predicted proteins | sample 176DNAGHGlowgp2_FD_203887 | JGI IMG/M metagenome (GOLD analysis project Ga0310691, IMG submission 203887) | Sheep rumen microbial communities from Palmerston North, Manawatu-Wanganui, New Zealand - 1766 DNA GHGlow gp2 (v2) (version 2) | ecosystem: Host-associated > Mammals > Digestive system >...
GGTTTCTCGTCTTGGTGCGGTAGTTTCCCGTATTTTTCCAAATTTTCATATATTTGGATAACGCTCTTTTCACCTTTCAGATAATCAGTGTATATGGTTCTGATAATGTCAGCCGTTCCGCCTTCTTCATCTATCATGACATACCCGTCTTTGTCGGTAGTATATCCAAACAATACGCTACCGCTTGAAACCTTGCCATTTTTGACGTTTTCTCTTCGTGTGCGCATCGTTCGCTCTGTTTTCAAGAAATTTTCTTGTTGCGCCATTGTAGCCAATAATTCAAACACTATTTTTGCGACAAAATTCACTGTTATACCGTCCTCGTCTAATAATTGGATTGTAGGCTTATAAACGAATAGTTGCGTGTGTCTTTTGATAAGGTAGTTTTTTACATTGTCGAGCGTTTCCCCATTTCGTCCGATTCTTGAAACTTCCCACACAAAAACCGCATTAATTTGCTTTTCGGTGTCGTTTTCCAAGTATTGAAACATTTCAGTTAGTCCTTCACGTTCTTCTTCGCTGAGTTTACCACTCTCTTTGTTGGCGATGATAATTTGATTTTCTTTTGAATAACCTAACTTTTCAGCGTACTTTATAAGGTCTTCCATTTGTGCCTCGTAATTCTGCACATAACTTGATACCCTAACTAAAAGAATGCACTTGTTTTGTTTGTTGTTCGTTTCCATAACTTTTAATTGATTTGCAAAATTAATAATATTGTTTTGTTTCTGCAAAGTTATGAAAAAGAATTTACGTGTTTTCAGTAGGATTTGCTTTAACTAGTTGCCCGAAGGCTCGCCATCGACTTGGCGAGCCTTCGGCGTTGCGATGCCGAGCCTTCGCTGTGTCTTCGCCGAGGGCTCGGCAATTTAGTTGAATCGAAGGAGCGCGTCAGTACAATCGAAGGAGCGCGTCAGTACAATCGAAGGGGAGCATCAGTACAATCGAAGGAGAATGTCAGTACAATCGAAGGAGCACATCATCAAAAGTAAACTTCCTCCATAGCCTTATCAGAGAGGAAGTTAGTCTATGAAAAACACTACAAATGCGAAAAAGATGCTGAACCCTTAACCGTCAATCGTTTTTTTTTGTGTATCTTTGCGGCAATAAGATATTTAGCGATATGATTACAGGCGAAATAAAAAACCGAATTGACAGCATTTGGGACACCTTTTGGACAGGTGGCATTACTAATTCCCTCACCATCTTGGAGCAGATGACTTATCTGTTCTTCATGAAGATGCTCGACGATGCGCAACGCACAAAAGAGGCAAATGCGAATGCCTTTGGCGTGGCAGTGAAAGACCCTACCTTCAAGCAAGGTCTGTGGCACAACCCCGAAACCGACAGGGACGTGGATTACAACGACCTGCGTTGGAGCGTTTTCAAGAACAAGGAACCCGAGGCCATGTTCCGTACCGTCAGCAAGGACGCTTTCATCTTCATCAAGACGCTCAACGAGGGGAAGGAGTCGGCATACAGTCGTTTCATGGAAAATGCCACGTTCCTCATTCAAAGTCCACGCACGCTCACCAAGATTGTGGAGGGTATCGACCACCTCGACATGAACAACCGAGACACGATGGGCGACACCTATGAGTATATCCTTGGCAAGATGGCTGCATCGGGCAACAACGGTCAGTTCCGCACCCCAAGGCACATCATCCGCATGATGGTGGAAATCATGCAACCTACCTTGAAGGACACCATCTGTGACCCAGCGATGGGAAGTGCTGGCTTCATCGTTGAGAGTGCAAAATACATGAAGGAGCACTATCAGTCGGAACTCTTGAAGCGAGAGAATGCCGACCACTATAAGAACGGTATGTTCCACGGTTTCGACACCGACTTCACCATGCTTCGCATCGGTGCGATGAACCTCATGCTGCATGGTGCCGACAATCCCGACATACAGTATCGTGACAGTCTTTCGACGGACAACACCGATACAGACCGCTACACCCTCTGTTTGGCAAATCCTCCTTTCACGGGTAGCCTCGACTATGAGTCGGTGAGCAAGTCGTTGCTTGCCATCACCAAGACGAAGAAAACGGAACTGCTGTTTGTCAGCCTGTTCATTCGTATGTTGCAGATGGGTGGTCGCTGTGCAAGCATCGTTCCCGATGGCGTGCTGTTCGGCAACAGTACGGCACATAAGGCCTTGCGAAAAGAGTTAATCGACAACCAGCGACTGCAAGCCGTCATCTCCATGCCATCGGGTGTGTTCCAACCTTATTCGGGTGTTTCCACCGCAGTGCTTGTTTTCACCAAGACCAATGCTGGAGGAACGGACAAGGTGTGGTTCTACGATATGAAAGCCGATGGCTATACCCTCGACCAAAAGCGGACGGAATGCCAGGAGAACGACATCCCTGATGTCATTGTGCGTTTCAAGAATCTGGAAGCAGAGGAAAGCAGGACACGCAAGGAGCAGTCGTTCCTCGTTCCTGTGGATGAAATCCGTAACAACGACTACGACCTCTCCATCAACAAATACAAGGAAGTGGAGCGTGTCAAAGTGGAATACGATGCCCCCGATGTCATCTTTAGCAGAATTGCTTCGCTCCAAGAAGAAATCAACCAAGCAATAGATGAATTTAAGGAGAAGTATCTATGAGAGAGGGATGGGAATATAAGAAGTTGGGGGAAGTAGCTACATTAATAAATGGTTTTGCCTTTCAAAGTGCTATGTTTCAAAAAGCAGGGCTTCCTATTGTTCGTATTTCTAATATTCAAGATGATAAAATCACTTCTGATTTTGTTTATTTCAATAGAGGTGATTATAACATTGACTTTGAAAAATATGAAGTCCTTTATGGAGATATTTTAATTGCAATGTCAGGTGCCACAACAGGAAAAGTTGGAATTAACTATAACGATGAAGTTTTATACTTAAATCAACGTGTTGGAAAAATAGTTCCAAGAGAAAACATTATTCAACGATATTTGTTTTATTATTTGAAAACAAATGCAGCAAAAAGCCTTTCAATAGCGCAAGGGGTTGCGCAGCCTAATTTAAGTACACAACAAATAAACAGTTTTGTACTACCCGTTCCTCCTCTTTCCGAGCAGCAGCGTATCGTTTCAGAGCTTGACCTTCTTTCGAGTATCATCGAGAAGAAAAAGACACAACTGAAAGAATATGACCAACTCGCCCAATCCATCTTCTATGATATGTTCGGAGACCCAGTAGAAAATCCAAAAGGATGGGAAGTGAAGAGATATAGAGATTTTGCAGAAATAATTGGAGGTTATGCTTTCAATAGTAAATCATTTGTTGATTCAGGTGTTCCCGTTTTAAAGATAGGTAATATTAATACAGGCGTATTGAGATTAGAAGAGATTTGTTATTATCCTTATACCCCATCTCTTAAAAGGTATGAAGTGCATTCTGGAGATTTGGTTATTTCTCTGACAGGCACTACAGGAAAAGATGACTATGGAAATATTTGTATTATTCCAAGTTATGCAGATACTTTCTATTTGAATCAGCGAAATGCAATTCTTAGACCAAACGAAACATGCAATAACATTTTTCTTCAATATGTTTTTAAGCAAAGAACAATTAAGAAAGAATTGACTAAAAACAACCATGGAGTAAGACAGGCAAACATTTTGAATCAGGACATTCTGGGTTTGTCGATCCCTCTTCCCCCTCTTCCTCTTCAGCAATCCTTTGCTTCAAAGATAGAAGCCATAGAGCGTCAGAAGGCTCTTATTCAGCAATCCATCGCTGAGGTGCAAATGCTGTTTGATAGCCATATGGATGATTGGTTTGCGTGATGCCAGCGGCAAAGCCGCAGTGTTCAGAGAAAATAAAGCCGATGTCGAAATCAAAAACGAAACAAAGATGACTGACGAGCAACGGAATGCGCAAAAGAAATACGCCGGAGAGAAAAAGGCTTCGATGAAACGCCGTGATAGCCATCACGACTATCGGGAGCGGCGTATGTATATGATTACGCTGGAAGTGGAAGGAAGGCGTCCGCTCTTCGGTCGCGTTGTGGGGAATGCCTATGCAGAACAGGGCAGTCGTGACGAGCCGCGCATCGAACTGACGGAACTGGGGAAGGCGGTGCAGAGCGAGTGGATGAGCATTCATGGGTTTTATCCTCAGATAGAGGTGATGGCTGTGCAGATGATGCCCGACCACATGCATGGCATCCTCTTCGTGACGGATACGCTGCCTGTGCATCTTGGGCAGGTGATTTCAGGATTCAAGGCAGGGTGCCGAAAGGCACAAAGGGCTCTGATTGCTGCGGAGGAGGAGAGGACAGCAGGGAGGGCGGCAGAGAGGGCAGCAGAGAGGGCAGCGGCAGAACCGCTGCTTACGGAGAAAGCAGGACAGGGGAAGGCAGAACCGCTGCTTGCGGAGAAAGCAAAAGAGGGGAAGGAACTGGAGGGGAGGGAGCCGGTGTTTTCTCAGTATGCGACGGCTTTGCCGTTGCCAGAAGAGGCTGGGGCTAACTGCGCTCTCTTTGCAAAGGGCTACAACGACTTGATTCTTCGTTCCTTCGACGAGCTGCCTGTGTGGCAGAATTATCTCCACGACAATCCTCGCCGCTTGTTGCTGAAACGCGCTCGCCCTGAATGGCTGCGGCCTTTCTTTGGACTGCAAATAGGCTCTCACACTTACAATGGCATAGGGAATCGCCTTCTGCTTACGGCGAGCAAGCGAAAGACAGTGCTTGTGTCAAGGCGATTGACCGATAGCATGATTGAGGAGGAAATCGCTCGTTATCTCGAATTGGCTAAGCAAGGTACCGTTCTTGTCTCTGCTGCGATTTCCCCAGGTGAAAAGCGCGTGATGCGAGCCGTCTTTGATGCTGGTTATCCCACCATCGTCATCATGCAGAATGGTTTCACACCCATGTCAAAACCTCATGGCAGGCAGTTTGATGCCTGTGCAAGTGGTGCTCTGCTGATGCTTTCGCCGTGGGAGCACCATAATGAGAAACAAAAGATTACAGCAGTGCAATGTCGTCAGATGAACCTGATGGCGTTGGAAATATGTGAAAACTAATGATGTATCTCTCCTTATGAGAAACTTCGACTATCTACAAGACTTAGGTCTGACAGAGTTGCATCAATTCTGTTCAGCAGCAGAGGAATTGCAAGTCAGCAATCCCGACCTCAGTGCCATCAGCGCGAGAAAGGCATTGGAGTATATGGTAAGGTCTCTCTATGTGATGAAGAACATCGAGTTGCCCGAAAGGGCATCGCTGTTCGAATTGGTAGATGGCGAAGTCTTCCGTAGTTTCATTGGTGATGAACGAGTGATGATGGCAGTTCACTATGTGCGCAAGGTGGGCAACCACGGTGCGCATGGCGTTCCTGTCAGCAAGAGAGAGGCTTTCTTCTGCCTCCTTAATATATATAATGTGGTTGGGGCTATCCTGCTGAAGCTCACCCTTGTCCAAGAAGTAAAGCCTTTCGACCAAAGCTTGCTCCCTAAGGTACCTAAGTCACCAAGTCTGACACCAGCCAAGGTGACGGTGACACCACAGTCAACCATCGTTCAGGCTGCGAGCAAGGAGGCTGTGGAAGATAAGACACCAGTCGTTGAGATGCCAACAAACATCTCCGAGGCAGAGACTCGCAAACTATATATCGACCTGATGCTGAAGGAAGCAGGGTGGGACGTGCTGGACGATGAAGGCGCCATACAACCTTCGAAAGCTTGCATCGAAGTGGAAGTGCAGGGGATGCCGAACAATGAGGGTAAAGGCTTTTGCGACTATGTGCTCTTTGGCAGCAACGGTCTGCCCCTGGCAGTTGTCGAAGCCAAGAGAACAAGCGTTTCCCCCATCAAGGGCAAGCACCAAGCGGAACTGTATGCCGATTGCTTGGAAAAGCGGTATGGCACAAGACCTGTCATCTACTACACCAATGGTTTTGAGACCAACATCATTGATGGTTTGGGCTATCCACCTCGCAGACTGTATGCCTTCCATACCGAAAGCGACTTGGAGTTGCTGATACAGAAAAGGCAACGAGGCAATATCAATGATTTCAGCGTGAAGGACAGTATCACCGACCGCCACTATCAGAAGATGGCTATCAAGTCTGTATGTGAGCATTTCAACGGCAAGCACCGCAGAGGTTTGTTGGTGATGGCAACAGGCACAGGAAAAACGCGTGTCGCTATCTCGTTGGTGGATGTGCTCACCCGCAACGGATGGGTGAAGAACGTGCTGTTCCTCGCTGATAGAATACCGTTGGTCAGTCAAGCACACAAGAACTTTTTGAAGTTGCTGCCCCACATGACCACTTCGATACTGAGTGAGGACAAGGACCCCGACACCACGGCACGTATCACCTTCTCCACCTATCAGACGATGATTAACTATATCGACACCGACGAGAAAGCGTTTTCCGTTGGACGTTTCGACTTGATTATCATCGATGAGGCTCACCGCAGTATCTTCGGCAAATACTCAGCCATCTTCAACTATTTCGACAGTTTGCTTGTGGGATTGACTGCCACACCAAGAGACGAGGTGGACCGCAGCACCTACGAAACATTCCAAATGGAACAGGGCGTTCCCAACTATGCCTATGAATTGGAAGATGCAGTTGCGGAAGGCTACCTCGTCAACTACAAGGGCTTCAAGCGTGGTTCGCTGATACTGAAAGAGGGCATTAAGTATAACAACCTCAGTGCAGAGGAAAAGGAGCAACTCGAAAAGGTTTGGGAGTACGAGCAGACCAAAAAGACCATTGAGCCTGACCTCGGTGCAGATGAGCCGATGCCAACGGTCAAGCATGGGTATGAATTGCAGGGAAGTGAATCCTTCTCGGGAATGGCGGCAGAGGATAAATCTTCTGCTTACGGAAAAGGCTATCACAGAGATATTGAGAACAGGGAGATATTCAGTTATATCTTCAACATAGGCACTATCGACCAAGTGCTGCAAGACTTGATGGAGAACGGCTTGAAGGTGCAGAGTGGTGAGAGAATCGGAAAGACCATTATCTTTGCCTACAACCACCGTCACGCTGAAATGATAGTGGAAAGGTTCAATGTGCTGTATCCTGAATATGGCGCTGAGTTCTGTGCGCTGATTGACAACTATGTGACCTACTCAAAGGACCTTATCGACAGGTTTGAGATACGTGACGGTAATCCTCAGATTGCTGTGTCGGTGGATATGCTCGACACGGGAATTGACGTGCCCGATGTGCTGAACCTTGTTTTCTTCAAGGCTGTAAAGAGCAAAATCAAGTATATGCAGATGATTGGACGAGGAACACGTCTGTCGAAGAATATATTTGGAGAAGGAAAGGACAAGGAGTTTTTCTACATCTTCGACTGGTGCAGGAACTTCGAGTATTTCGACCAGAACCCTGACGGTCAGAAAGCTGTCGTTGTGCAGTCTCTGACTGAGAAGATTTTCACACTCAGAACAAAGATTGCCTTCCATCTGCAACATCAGAATTATCAAGAAGACGACTATGCGAAGGGACTTCACGATGAGTTGAAGACCTTGTTAATAGGACAAGTGTCGATGTTGTCAGACAGTCATATCAGCGTTCGCGAGAAATGGGAGACTGTGAGTCATTTCAAGAATCAAGAGGCATGGGTGTATCTGTCAGAAGTGGATGTGACCTCTCTCAGCAATGACATTGCTCCACTCCTGCCCAAGAGCACCTTGGATGAGAACGCCAAGAAATTCGATTTGTTGGTGCTGCTGATAGAACTGTCGCTGCTCGATGGAGAAACAAACCCTAACAAGGCAGTTCACTCCGTCCAAATCATAGCAGAGAAATTACAGGGAAAAGCCACATTGCCGCAGGTACAGGCGAAGATGGGCACTATCAAGGAGGTGCTTTCGGATGTGGCTTGGCAGAATGTTTCAATGCGTTGGCTCGAAAAGGTGAGAAACGACCTCAGGGACTTGCTCAAGTTCCTTGTGGGACAAGATAACCAGTGGTTCAAAGTCGATATTGAGGACAGTATCTCAGACGATGGAACGGTGGAAGGTATCACTCCACGTGTGTCGTACAAGCAAAGCGTATTGGAATTTCTCTCGAACAACAGAAACTTCCCTGTTCTGAAAAAGATATACGACATGGAGCAACTAACAGGGGCAGACATTGTGGAACTGGAACGGATATTATGGAAAGAACTTGGTAGCAAAGAGGATTATGACCGATATACGAAGGGAATGGCGTGTGGCAGTAATGTGGCGGTCTTCATACGCTCAATGGTAGGCGTTGACAGAAAGAACGCGGTGAGACGATTCTCCGAATTTATATCAGGACATGAGTTGAACGCAGAGCAAGAGGATTTCCTGATGACGATTATTGCCTATGTATGTGAGAATGGCGACATTACAAAGGATATAGTGGTGAACGAAGCACCATTTGACGAGAGGCTGTCTGTCTTCGCTGCCTATATGATACCGCTTGCGAAATACATAGATACCATCCATGAGGTGGTTTCTCCACAGACGGCATGAGAATTGGCTTCGGCAGAACCGAAGCTTACAGAGAAAGAGAAACCACGGACGGCTTCGAAAGAACCGAAGCTTACGGAAAAACGAAAAAAAACACCCTAAATATCTAAGATAATAATGAGAATTAAAAACATTATGATGACGATTGTCATTTCTTCAGCGTTGACTTCCGCTGTAAGTAGTTGCCAAAAGGCACAACGCGAAAACCCTTTGTTACAGGAAAGCTCGCTGCCCTACGGAGCACCTGATTTCAGTAAGATTCAAACCTCTGACTACCTGCCTGCCTTCGAGCAAGCCATTCAGAAGAGCCGCGACGAGATTGCCAAAATCGTCGATTGTCCCGATTCTGCTACCTTCGAGAACACCATCGTTGCCTACGAGGAGAGTGGACGCCTGCTCGACCGCGTGAGTCGTGTGTTCTTTGCACTGACCGAAGCTGACAAGACTCCTGAACTGGGCGAGATTGAGAAGAAGGTGATGCCGATGCTGACGGAGTTGGAAAACGAAATCTCTTTCAACATGCCGCTCTTCGAACGCATCCGACAGGTGTATGACCGAGAGCATGATTCGCTCCAGGGCGAGGACCAGAAACTCCTGGAGGAGACTTACAAGGAGTTTGTGCGCAAGGGTGCTTTGTTGCCTGACGATAAGAAAGAGCGCATGAAGGCTATCAACCTGCGAATCACCGACCTGCAACAGCAGTGGGGCGACTTGCTGCCCGAAGCTACCAATAAGGCCGTGGTGTGGGTGGATAGCAAGGAGAAACTCGCGGGACTGAGTGCTGCCGACATGGAGCAGTGCAAGAAGGATGCCGAGAGTCTTGGAGGTAAGGCTCCTTACGCCATCGTCATCGTCAATACCACGCAGCAGCCTTTGCTCACCAGTCTCGAGAACCGCGACTTGCGCCGACAGGTGTATGAGGCTTCTATCCACCGTACCGACGGCACTCGTGAGTTCAACACCTACGCCATCGTGAGCGAGATTGCCAAGTTGCGTGCCGAGCAGGCAGAACTCATGGGTTATCCTAACTATGCTGCCTATTCGTTGGAGAAGACGATGGCAAAGACCCCTGAAAATGTCTATGCTTTTCTGAAAAGCCTCATTGCACAATATAAGCCGAAGGCGGATGCGGAGACTCAGGCAATCGAGAATTTCGCTCGTCAGACGGAAGGTCAGGACTTCGAACTGGAGCCTTACGACCGTTTCTACTATTCGGCAAAGATGAAGAACCAGTTGCTCAATATCAGTGACGACGAGGTGAAGTCGTACTTCAACATCGACAGTGTCCTCATCAACGGCGTGTTCTATGCAGCCAACCGCGCTTACGGACTCAGCTTCAAGGAACGCACCGACATCCCTACTTATCATCCCGACATGAAGGTGTTCGAGGTGTTCGACAAGGACGGCAAGCAGAAGGCGCTCTTCTATACCGACTATTATCGTCGCCCAACGAAGCGCGGCGGTGCTTGGATGGATGGCTTTGCTAAGCAGAGTCATCGCTACAACCAAATGCCTATCATCTTCAACGTGTGCAACAATGCGAAAGCACCCGAAGGCAAACCTTCTTTGCTCACTTGGGATGAGGTGACGACGCTCTTCCATGAGTTCGGCCACGCCCTCCACGGCATCCTCTCCGACTGCTACTACAACAGTCTGAGCGGTACTTCCGTAGCTCGCGACTTCGTTGAGATGCCTTCGCAGTTCAACGAATCATTTGCTTCCATTCCTGAGGTCTTCGACCACTACGCTCTGCATTGTGAAACGGGTGAGCCTATGCCTGCCGAACTGAAGGAGCGCATGCTGAAGAGCATCAACTTCCAGACCGCCTATGCACTGGGTGAGAACCTGGCTGCTACCTGCCTCGACATGGCTTGGCACATGCTGCCTTCCGACAAGGTCCCTACAGCTGAGCAGGCTGCCGACTTTGAGACAGAGGCGCTTCAGCAGGTGGGTTTGCTCAACAAGCAGATTCCTCCTCGCTACCGCACCAGCTATTTCAATCACGTTTGGGGCGGAGGTTATGCAGCAGGCTATTACAGCTACCTCTGGACCGAGGTGCTGGCTGTCAATATCGCTGATGTCTTTGCTAAGCGTGGCGCTCTAGACCCTGCCACGGGCAGTGATTTCTGTCAGAAGGTGCTGAGTCGTGGCAACACGGGCGACCTCATGCAGATGTTCACCGACTTCACGGGTATGGCTCAACCTGATGCCTCAGGACTCCTGAAGGCACGTGGACTTGGCGATTAAGGAAGACTCGATAATAACTACTTGAAAACCACAGATTGAACGGATGGACGCAGATTCTCATTTGAATCCTTAAAACCGTTCAATCTGTGGTTTTCAATTTTATACTATGAAACCAGGTGTTGTTTAGAAAAGGAATATTGGTGGTTATTGAAGGGAAGAAACCCCTAATACGAGATTGAAAAGGGAAACTACATCGGAAATGTTAACGGACTGGTTAGAATTGAGGTCACCAAATTTGTCAATATACAACGGGGAGTCGATGCCGAGGACGTAGTTTACAAGGACAACGACATCGGAGATATCTACTACGCCATCGAAATTCACATCGCCTTTCTGTCGGTTGATAGAAAGGAAATCTATTTCGTTGAACCTATACTCCTTGGCGTCTTGATTCGCTGCATTTAGAGTGATACCTTCGTCGGAAAACGTGATGTGCACAGCCGACTCCAAAGGAGTGACGGTAGCTTGTGGATTATACACCGTGTAGGTGTAAAGCACGGGTGGATCGTCAGGACGGTTTGTAGCCTTTAAGTTTAGTATTCCTGCGAAGAAAAAGAGGCAGAGAATGAGCTTACAGTTAAATAATTTCATACGAGAGTGTTAGAATCGTTAATTTGTTGGCTGCAAAGATAAAAAAAGTGAGAATGAGAAAATAAAGGAAATAGAAATTAAGGGTGGGTTTAGAAATGATGGATGGTGGATGGCTTCGGCGGAACCGAAGCTTTCGGAGAAAGAAGAATGGCCGCTACGCTCTGCATACGAGAGGGAAGCAGCCATTCTTTATTTGAGAGGGATGCGGCCGTTCTTTATTTGAGAGGGATGCGGCCGTTCTTTATTTGAGAGGGAAGCGGTCGTTCTTCATTTAACCACCTTCCTCACCTTCACACTTCCATCCTCATAGATGTTGCGGAGGATGAATGGGTGATGTGTTTGCGGTGCTTCATGCAGACGCAAACCTGTGAGCGTGTAATACTCTTGGCGGAGGAGGCGAGAAGAGCCCGTTACTGGTAACTCATCAATGGACAGTTCTATTTCTTTTGCAGCCTTGCGGAAAGCGGAACGAACGGCATACCATGCTGGTTTGCGGTTCACATTGCTATCGTAAAGCAGTGGTGCGCCTGGCTGACGCCACGATGCATTGTCCGTGATGCCCCAAACCATAAGAATTGGGCAGTTGTCGTTCATCAGCATCGCCTTGCAAATGTTCTTGTAGTCCTTGGCTTGTTGTGCAAAAGCCTCGTCGGTCTTGGCTGTGCTGATGGCTATATCAAGTTCGGTGATGCTGCAAGTGAGTCCGATGTCCTGATAACGACGGATATTCTCACTGAGTTGCTTGGCATCCACCTGACCTACATCGAAATGGCACTGAAGTCCCACGCCATCGATAGGAATCCCGCTGTTTTTGAGTCGCTTGGCAAGGTTGAAGAGGGCTTCCGACTTGGCATTACCCTTAAATTCCACACCGTAGTCATTGAGGATGAGGCGTGCATTCGGGTCAGCACGATGTGCATAGACAAAGGCTGAGTCGATGAAATCCTCACCAATCACTTTCATCCACACCGATTCCTTGCGCAAGTCGTAAGCATTTGGATTGTTGCGGATGGTGGTTTGGTTATCATCCAAACATTCGTTCACTACGTCCCATTCTAAGATTTTGCCCTTGAAATGCGACACCACGGTGGTGATATGCTTTTCGAGTATTTGTAGGAGTTGGGCGCGTGTCCAGTTCTTGTCGTTTTTCTTGCCGTCGCTCGAAACCCAAGGAGCCACTTGGGAATGCCAAGCAAGCGTGTGTCCACGCATGGCAAGTTTGTGACGCTGGGCGAAACTCAGTAATTGGTCAGGTTTGCCGAAATTAAACGAGCCTTGTGATGGTTGGATAGATTCGAACTTCATGCAGTTCTCTGCCACAACAACTTGGAAGTCGTTTGCTACGGCTTGGAGTGTGCTTTGGTTATCGTTTGTCATGTCGATGTTCCAAGCAGGCACGGCAATGCCGATGCGCTTGCCACACAGATTGGCATAGTAAGCCAAGGAGTGATGGTCGGCGGATTCGTCTATGCCTTCTTCATCGTCATCATCGCTGAATGGGTCAACAGGGTCAGGTTTGTCAGGGTCGTCGTCACCAGGTTGAGGCGTGTCGAGCGAAACCACTTTTACAGCCAGCACGTAGCGTCCGCTTTCGTCCGTGCCTTCCTCAGTCTCCCACGTGTAGCGTTCAGGCATTTTCAGGCGGAAAGACCATTCGCGTCCATCTGTGCTGCTTTTCTTGGCTGCGGTGAGAAGGACGAAACGGTCGTTCAGGTTCACTTCGCAGTCTTCGGTGAGTTGGAGGACGAGTGTTGGCAGTTCGTCGCTGGTGGAGAAGTCCTCGCCAATAGGATTGAGGATAAGGTCGTTGTTCACATAGACGGAGTCGTGCAACTGGGTCGATTGAATCTGCATTTCGAGCTTGGCTGTTGGACGAAGAACCAAAGAAACAGGTGTGGATGCAGCGAAATTCTTCAACAGAAGCGTGCCGATGCCGTCATCGCCTGGCTGAAGCGTGCCATAGAGGTTCACCGAACCAGCCACGTTGCCTGTTCCTCCGAAGATACCTTCCGAGAACACCTGTGCCACCATGTCGCCACTGTTGTGCATGGCTCCTGTGCCTCCCGACAGGCGTGAGCGCTCTGCTGCGGCAGCATCGTTATTGACCAACACGCGTCCAGCCTTCACGCGGATGGCACCCGTAATGCGGTTTTCGTTGCCCGTGATGCGATAAGTGCCTGTTCCCTCCTTGATGATTCCCACGGCTTGCGCTGTGTGAGGAGCCCCATTGTTGTCAACAGGAGCAATACGTCCTGCCAGAGTGGCATCGGTGTTCAAAGCTCCCACCATGAAATAGGATTGGTGCGTGTTTGCCTTGTAGTAACCTAAGAGACGACTGCCTTTCTCCAGTTGTAATTCACCGATGCGGAAACCACGAGTACCCGACTCGGCAGCGAGTGTGGCACCATCGTGGATAATCAAACGCTTGTCGGCAAAGAGAGGATTGGTCTTCTCTGGGTCAGCTTCATCGGCGCCAAACACTTTTCCTTTGTGTGGCAAAACGAGACCATAGAAGCCTGCATTGCTTACTACCTTATTATAAGGATAGATGTGTGTCTCTCCCGAGAAGAGTGACCAGTCTGGCCATCCACTGTTTTTGTCGGCAGAGATGAAAGTGCGTTCTCCTCCGCCGTAGATGTTCAGTGTGCCTTCACCCGCAAAAGGAGCGGTGATGTAGGTGTAGCGAGCGGTGCGCATGTCGAGCGAGGTCCCAGCAGGAATAAACGTTGGTGTACTATAGGTGTAGTAGTCGCTCGATGTGTTTGCCCGAGCAAAATCCACCAATCCACTTTCCACTGTGGTGAAATCATCGTAGAGTCCCACCAGCTGAATGTCGTCGAGGTAGTAATCCACATTGTCGGAGTTGATACCGATGTGGAGTAGGGTGGAATTGTTGCTTGCAGCAGGAGCCGTCAACTGATATTCACGTTGCAACCATGTGCCTTTATCGCCCTGATGTGGCCAACCGTCATCCTCGTACAGTGCCTCTGACCCCAAGAAGATAGCCATGTGCTTGTAGTCGCCTTCGTCAGCATTGGCACGCTGCATGCGGAAACGAATTTTGGTGTATTCTTTACCGATGTTAGCCGCTTTGATATCCTGAGGAAGTGCAAACTCTGCGTAAGTATTCCACTCCTTCACCACAAGGTGCAGCACTTTGTTTTTGGCGTTGGCAGGGTCGGCAACGATAGTACCTTTCACCGACGAAGTGCCGCCGTAAAAATTCCAAAGATTCACTTGCTCGCCTATGGCATAGTTTTCAAAATCACATACCACTCGTGGGGATGCGAACACGGTTTGTACGGCGAGTATGGCACAAACGAATAAACTAATTCTTCTTTTCATCATGAGTTAAATGCGCTTAGTTTTTGAGGATCATTTGGATTGCTTTCCAAATTCATTGGCAAAGATACGCATTATTCATGGAACAGAAAATTTTTCTTTCCCCAAAATTTTCTAACGATTTCTTTGCATTCTCTTTCGTTATCCATTATCTTTGCATCGCGAAAAGTTCGTGACGAAAAGTTCGTGACGAAAACTTCGCGATAAAAGACTAAAAAAGATGAAGAAGAACAATCCACCTCTCAACCCTTTTCTTTTGTCTGGTTATGTGTCGCCTGATTATTTTTGCGATCGTGAACAAGAAACAAACAAGTTAATTTCTGCTTTACAAAATGGACGAAATATCACGCTGGTCAGTCCTCGCCGTATGGGAAAGACAGGACTTCTGCGTCATGCATTCCATCGAATTGAAGCGGAAAATAAAGCTAAGTGTTTTTATGTTGATCTTTATCAGACGGATAGTTTCACTTCCTTGGTACACAAATTGGCATCTGTGGTTATTGGCGCACTTGACACACGGGAAGAGAAAGTGATGAAGACCATCTCAACTGTGTTTAAATCACTTCGTCCTGTTTTTTCCATTGACCCACGTACTGGAGAGCCAAGTGTAAGTGTGGATGTGCAAGCAGATTTTGCGGAGAAGTCGCTATCTGAAATATTTGCTTACATGGAGAGTGCGAAAACGAAGTGCTATGTTGCGTTTGACGAATTTCAAAAAGTGGCAGAATACGATGATTCTTCAAATGTAGAGGCTTTACTGCGTTCCTACATTCAGCATTTGACTCATGTGCAGTTTGTCTTTTCTGGTAGTCAGCGTCACGTATTAGAGAATATGTTCTCTTCTGCATCTCGTCCATTCTATCAGAGCACTCAGATGATGAGTTTAAGGTGTATCAACTGCGATTCTTATTATGCTTTTGCCAATGAGAAATTGCAAAAGCATGGTCAATCTTTCTCTGCTGAAACATTTCAAAGGGCTTACAATATATTGTTTGGACATACTTGGTATGTTCAAATGTTACTGAACCGTTTGTATGAATCAGGAATTGGAATGATAACCGATGTAGAGGTGGAAAATGAGTTGCAACAAATTGTTTCAGACAACGAAGCCACATACCAAACTTTTTTACGATTGGTCACACCTATGCAACGCAAACTCTTGAAAGCTGTTGCGATTGAAGGGGAAGTGTCTGAAATTCAGAGCAATGCATTTCTTTCACGTCATCATTTGGGGGCTCCAAGTACGGTGAAATCAGCTACTAAATCATTAGTGGAGAAAGAATTGCTGCTTGAAGAAAATGGCAGTTTTAGTGTCTATGATAGATTCTTTGCTTTCTATCTCAGGAGATAGATTGCTTTCGTATGTGTGTCGCATTGGAAAATAACGAGAAGATAGGCTTCGGATGTGCTGATGCTCCCCTTTGCTTCTACTGATTCTTTCCTTTGATTGAACTGAGTCAATCCTTTGAATTTACTGAAAAACCGAGCCCTCAACGTTTACACGGCGAGCGCTCGTTATCGCAACGCCGAGCGCTCGCCGTTTCGATAACGAGCCCTCGGCAACTAGTTAAATCCAAAGGAACGGTTCAGTCAAGCCCCAAATACGATTCTGGAAATCCCCAAATTCGGTTCAGTCAATCCCCACGTGCATTTCTGATAATCCCCATAAGCGCTGCAGACAAACAATTCACTTATGGGCATAAAAAAAGGCTCGACGCTTCGAGCCAATCTTGTTAACCTTAAATCTAATACTATGAAAAACACAATGCAAAGGTAGCGCTTTTTTCCATACTTCCTAAATTTTAAGTGACTTTTTTGCACTTAATCCGCCATTTCTTGATGCGTGTCAACAAATGGGACGTAATAAGCAGTTTTTTGATATTATTTTTGTATCTTTGCAGTCAAATTGTTTTTTCGCTAAGGATTTAGGATTGAAAAGGACTTTGATTATTTACGACCAACATAGACAAATCGTTGAGAATCAGAAAGACAAGGTTGCTACCATAGGTTTTTTTGATGGTGTGCATCGTGGGCATTGCTGTCTCATTCATCAGGTGATTGAGGAAGCGAAAAAACGTGGACTGAAGTCGGTGTTGCTCACCTTCCCCGAACATCCTGCCAAGGTGCTGCGCCCCGACGTTGAGATGAAATTACTCACCATTCAAGAGGAAAAGGAGGAACTTCTTGCCACATCGGGTGCGGACTTCGTGGCTTTCCTACCTTTCACCCGTGAACTCGCACAACTTTCAGCACATGACTTCATGCGACAAGTGCTGAAAGAGCAATTGCAAGTGAAGGTGCTGGTCATTGGTTATGACCATCGTTTCGGACATAACCGCGATGAGGGGTTCGAGGATTATGTGCGCTATGGCAAGGAATTGGGCATTGAAGTGGTGCAAGCGAAGGAATTAGATTGCGGCAAGCATGTCAGTTCATCCACCATTCGTAAGGCTTTGGCACAGGGGAATGTGGCTGTTGCTCAGGACTATTTGGGCTATCCTTATTTCTTGGAGGGCGAAGTGGTGGAAGCATTCCACATCGGTCGGAAGATTGGTTTCCCCACAGCAAACATCCATGTCAGCCATGATAAGTTGATTCCTCAGAACGGAGTCTATGCCGTGTCAGTCCGATTAGAAGATGGCCCCGAAGCCTACGGAATGCTCAACATTGGCAGTCGCCCCACATTGGACAATGGTTCGCACGTGAGCATCGAAGTTCATATCTTCCATTTTCACGAAAACATCTACGGCAAGCACCTCCGCATCTCTTTCCTCAAATATATTAGGAAAGAACAGAAATTCGACAGTTTGGAAGAACTTCAAGCACAACTGGAGCGTGACAAGGAAGAATGTGAGAAATTAAGAATGAAGAATTAAGAATGAAGAATGAAAATTTGAAAAACAAAATAAATTCTTCATTCGGGGCTAAGTGACTATTCTTCATTTCATCACATCGTAGGTTCGTTCCGCACGAGCATGGATGATGTTTTCCT
>Ga0310691_10003798_pt1 | contig 17629 bp, 8 predicted proteins | sample 176DNAGHGlowgp2_FD_203887 | JGI IMG/M metagenome (GOLD analysis project Ga0310691, IMG submission 203887) | Sheep rumen microbial communities from Palmerston North, Manawatu-Wanganui, New Zealand - 1766 DNA GHGlow gp2 (v2) (version 2) | ecosystem: Host-associated > Mammals > Digestive system >...
GGATATGCTCTCAGATGAGCGTACCCGTGAAATCTACCGGCTGATGGCCGATAGTATTCACGAGGACGCTGTATCTTAGATATTCACTGTGATTTTCTTCAGGTCTTTGTCGGCACTGCTGTTGCCTACCATTATCTCATACTTGCCGCTGACCACACGCATCGTGTTTGTCTTGGCATCCCAGCCTTCGAAGCTCTTGCGTGGCAGGTCGATAGTGACTGTCTTTGACTCGCCTGCTTGCAGGTCCACCTTCTTATAGGCTTTCAGTGTCTTCAGCGGACCTTTCTTGTCGGCAATGTTACGTATATATACCTGTACGGTCTCAGTGCCGTTCCTTACGCCAGTGTTCTTTACCCGTACCTGTATCTTGTTGTTCTTATATACAGGTCTGCTTATGTCGAATGTGGTATAGCTCAGTCCGTATCCGAAGGGGAAGAGTGCCTCGCCGGTATAGTAGCGATAGGTGCGATTCTTCATTGTGTAGTCGAGGAAGTCGGGTAGCTCGTCTGTGCTCTTATAGAATGTCACTGGCAGCTTCCCGCTTGGAGCCTCGTCGCCGAAGAGTACTTCAGTGAGTGCTGCTCCACCCATCTCTCCGGCATACCACCACTGGATTATAGCATCGCACGACTCCAGTTCTGGTGTCAGGGCTATGGCTCCTCCGGAGCAGTTGACGAAGATCACTTTCTTGCCAGCCTTATGCAGTGCTGCCAGCACTTCACGCTGTGCCTGAGGCAGTTCGATGCTTGTGCGGTCGCCTCCCTTGAATCCCGGCTCGCTGACCCTCATCTCCTCGCCTTCGAGCTTGGGAGAGATGCCGCCAACGAATATTACCGTCTCTGTCTTGCCCACTTGTGCCAACAGCTCCTCCATGCTTGGAGCATATTTCCTGCGCACGTCGAATGCAAGCAGTGCAAAGCCTGCCTCCTGTACGTAGTCTATCTGTATCCTGTAGTGCTTTCCTGCTTCCACCTTGATCTCCTTCTGTCCTCCCTGTATGCGCTGGCGCACCTTCCAGATGTCTACTATGGTGTCACCATTGACGATAAGCCGCACCTTGTCGTCGCCACTGATGCCGAAGAGCAGGGTCTCGTCGCGTGTGGGCACGAGAGTTCCGTCAAGACGTGCTGAGATGTTCTCGAGGTTCACTCCTGGTGCAAAGACGGTATTACCGCCATTGCTCAGCATCACCGCCTGTGGCAGGTTGACTACTGCTGCCGGTGCTCCCTTCATGTCGGTATTGTTCCAGAAGGTGGCCTGTATGCCTTTGTTGCCCAGCGGGTCTTTCATCTCGTCGATGCGGCTTTCGAATGACTCGTTACGTGTCAGACCGCAGCCCTGTACGAATCTTACGCTGCTGTTAGGTTCGCAGACCTTCTGCCTGATGCCTTCGAGGGCTGTGACGGTGCGTGTAGGATAGCCGGAGTAGTTGCCCCACATCATTACAGAGTCATTGGCATTCGGACCCATCACGACAATGTCTGTTGCCGAGCCTGATGTGGCACAGAACGGATTCCCCAGTGGCAGTACGTTATTCTTATTCTGCAACAGGACGATGCTCTTCAGTGCCATCTGTGCAGCCAGCTTCTTGTGCTCTTTTGATGCCACCACGCTCTCGGGAATCTTTGTCCAGGGATTCAGGTCGTCACTGTCGAGGTCGCCGAGTTCGAAGCGGGCGATAAGCAGTCTGCGTAGGCTCTTGTCGAGGTCTGCCTCCTTGATGTCGCCGCGTCTTACAGCCTCAGGCAGGTTCTTGTATTCCGACCCGCACTCCACGTCGGTACCGGCGAGGACGGCCTTTGCCGATGCCTCTGCTCCGTCCTTGGCCACATTATGCCATCGAGGCAGGAAGTCACGGATAGCTCCACAGTCGGAGGTGATAAGGCCGTCGAAGCCCCATTCGTCGCGCAGTATCTGCTGCTCATACCGTGTCTGGGCGCAACATGCCTGACCGTCGATACGCTGATAGGCACACATCACTTCTGCCACCTTGCCCTCCTGCACCAGTGCCTTGAAGGCGGGGAGATATGTCTCCCAGAGGTCGCGCTCAGGCAGGTTCTCGATATTAAACTCATGCCGGTTCCACTCCGGTCCGCTATGCACGGCGAAGTGCTTTGCGCAGGCCAGCAGCTTACGGTATCTGCTCACTCCGAGGTCTTCACCGTGATATCCCACACCCTGAAGGCCGCGCACCACTGCCAGGCCCATCTTCGATGTGAGATAGGGGTCCTCACCGTAGGTCTCCTGCCCGCGTCCCCAGCGAGGGTCACGGAAGATATTGATGTTAGGAGTCCAGAACGAAAGGCTCTGGTAGCGCTTTATGTCACCTGAGCGCTTGGCCTGCTGAGCCTTTACGCGGGCCTCGTCGCTGACGGCAGTGAACACTTTGTGCAGCAGCTCGTCGTCCCATGATGCAGCCATCGCCATTGTTATTGGGAACACTGTGGCATAGCCGTTGCGCCCGATGCCGTGCAGGGCTTCGTTCCACCACTGGAACTGTGGGATACCCAGGCGCGGAATGGCTGGTGAGGTGTCCATCATCAGACTGACTTTCTCTTCGAGTGTCAGTCTTGACAGCAGGTCGTCGGCTCTCTGCGATGCTGGCAGACTGGCATCCTGATAGGGTAGGGTTTGGGCACTGAGGCTGACACGCATTGTCGGGCAGCCTAATACTAATACTAAAGATAAAACAAGATTTCTCATATGCGTAGTTAGTTTTGCTGCAAAGATACAACATTATTATAAAACTACAAAGAAAAACTGAGGTATTTTGAAATTTATTATGTATCTTTGCAAACGAATACTTAACTTAAAATTACAAACAATGAAACAACTAATCTTTATTGCCCTGATGGCTGTTGCAATGACAGCTCAGGCTCAGGACTGTTGCAAGGGTGGAAACCCTTACAGTAAGTATACCAAGGACCTGCCTTTCGCTATGCCTGAGGTGAAGGCTCCTGTCATCCCTGACCGTAAGGTCAGCCTTAAGGACTTCGGTGCCGTAGGCGATGGCATCACTCTCTGCACCGATGCCTTTGCCAAGGCGATACAGGCGCTTTCTGAGCAGGGTGGAGGTCATCTTATTGTGCCAAGTGGTGTTTGGTTTACCGGTCCTATCACGCTTAAGTCTAACATCGACCTGCATCTGGAGATGGGTGCTGTCATTCAGTTCTCGCCTGATGAGTCGCTTTATAAGGTGATTCCTACTTCATTCGAAGGTCTGGATACTCGCAGATGCCAGTCGCCACTCTCTGCCAATGGAGCAGAGAATATCTCTATCACCGGTAAGGGCGTGATTGACGGCAATGGGCAGTTCTGGCGCCCGGTAAAGAAGTCAAAGGTGACTGACAGTCAGTGGAAAGAGGTCCTGTCCCGCCCGGGTGGTGTGGAGTCGAAGAAGGGCTACTGGGTGCCCAACCAGGCTTATGCCAATGCTGAGAAGAATGCCAATATGAATGTGCCCAAGGCTCAGACTGATGAGGAGTGGAATGCCATCAAGCGCTTCATCCGTCCGGTGATGATCAGCCTTGTCAACTGTAAGAATGTGCTGTTGCAGGACGTAATCTTCCAAAACTCTCCGGCATGGAATATCCACCCGATGATGTGTGAGAATATCATTCTCGACCGTGTGCTGGCACGCAATCCTTCCTATGCCCAGAATGGCGATGCACTCGACCTTGAGTCGTGCAAGAATGCCCTGATAGTGGATTCAAAGTTTGATGCCGGCGATGACGGTATCTGCATCAAGAGCGGAAAGGATGCCGACGGACGTCGTCGTGGTCGCCCTTGCGAGAACGTGGTTGTAGACGGTTGTACTGTCTTTGCCGGACATGGCGGCTTTGTGGTAGGCTCTGAGATGAGTGGAGGCGTGAAGAACATTATGGTTCGTCACTGCCAGTTCCTGGGTACCGACGTTGGCCTCCGTTTCAAGTCTACTCGCGGGCGCGGTGGCATCGTGGAGAATATCTTCATTGATGATATCACAATGACCGATATCAAGACCGATGCCATTACCTTCAATATGTACTATGGTGGCAAGTCTGTGGCAGAGATGATTGCCGACGGTGACAATCCTGACAATACCACCAAGCTTCCTGTAACAGAAGAAACTCCGATATTCCGTCATATCGACATCCGCAATGTCGTTTGCAACGGTGCCGGAAGGGCTATGGAGTTCAATGGTCTGCCAGAGATGCCTATCGAAGACATCACACTGGAGAACATCCGCATCATTGCCAAGAAGGATGCAGAGTTCTCCAATTACAAGAATGTGAAGAAGAGCAACGTGAACATCGTGCTGAAGTAGGTCTTAGGGTAATAAAAAAAAGAAATCCCCGCCACATTCTGGCGGGGATTTCTTTTTCTATAGAGTTGGAGTGATTACATCATTACATCCAGCGTGGGTCACCGACCTTCTTGTCCTTGACGTTGTCGTTGCCTACGGTGAAGTCACCCTTGGCGGCATCCTTGAACTGAGGATCGAGCACTGTACCGGCAGCGTCGAACCAGATGATGGTTGCGTCAGCACTTGCACCTGCAGAAACCAGGTTCTCAGTGTTGAAGTAAACATTGTTGTCGAGAGTCGGCTCCTTGTCAGTAGCGCTGTTGTTAGCAAAACCACGCTTGTAGTTTGTACCTACCACGAGGTTGTTGGTGAAGGTAATCTTGTTACCACTCTTCCAGCGAACGTAGAAGAAACGATAGTTGGCCCCATCGCTACCTACATTGTAGAATGTATTGTGGTCAACGATGATGTTGGCAGCAGCTGTCACGTTGCCTGAGTTGTCGTCCATACGGATGAAGTCACGGCTCTTGGCTGACTCTGCAACGGTATTGTTCTTGAAGCTCAGTGTGTTGAATCCACCCTTACGAGCATCGAGGAAGTCACCGCCAGAGCACTCGATATTGGTGATGATATTGTTCTCGATGGTAATCTCCTTCACCAGTGTGGCCTTGTTCAGATAGTAGAAGCCCTTGGTGAAGTTGCTTATCTCACTGTTGGTGATAGAGAAGTAGTCGAGCTCACCTTCTGCAGTGAAGTCGAATGCCTGACCTCCGTCTGTACCGGTACCGTCGATAGTTACCTGGTCGAGTTCAAAGTCTGCCTCCACCTTGAAGCGGCCCTTGATTACGGGGTGGTCGTTCTGGCGCAGGCCCTTGATGCTCAGAGGCTTGCTGATGGTGATAGAACCGCCGTGGCTGGCCTCTTCTGTAGCGATGCCGTATTCGCCTGGCTCTACTACGAGGCGATAGCCCTCAGGAGCATTCTTGATAGCCTCGCTGATGTCAGAACCGGCCTTTACGAGGATATCAGTGTCTGCAAGGTCGATACCAGTCTTGAAGGTGATGACACCGCGGGTCTTGCCGTTGGAGCGTGCAAGGACGGCTGTGTAGTTGGTTTCAGGTGTCAGACCTGTGATCGTAGCCGCACCGGCAGCGATGTCGGCAGCAGTGACGTTGTAGACGATGTCGCCAGGAGTGAGGGTGATGGTTGCAGCCTCCTCACCGGCGGGCCAGCGCAGTATTACTGAAGAGCCCTTGATCTCTTCTTCCTTCACGTTCTTGAAGATCTGCTCAGCGTCGGTCTTCACCCATGCTGTGCTCCACTTTGAGTCGGCCTTTCCGCCGATAGCCTGAATGCGGAAAGAGTAGTCTGTCTCACCCTCGAGGCCTGTTATCGTCACAGGCACCTGGTCGGGGGTTACGGAGAGAGTCTTGGCCGGTGTGCCGGCAAAGGTAAGTACGTCGTTGGCGTATACCTCCACGTTGTATGATGTCACGCCCTCGGCGAGGTTCCAGCTCAGCTCCACATTTGTACGGTTGCGAACCTTTGCCTCAACGCTGGTAGGTGAGAAGTTACGGCTGTATTCTACGCTCGTAATCTCGTCGCCGGGCTCACTGCAAGATGCCAGGGCCAGTGTTGCAAGCCCGAACACCATTGATTTCAAAAATATCTTTTTCATGATTCAATCTTTGTTTTTAATTAGTCTGACAACTGGCCGTAGTTACCGTCATTGTTCAGCTGGTTGTTGCTTGAGTCAATAAAGTTCTGCCAGATAGGCCACAGGCAGTTGGTGCTTGGAGTGTTGACATACAGACCGTCGATGATGTCTTCTGTCAGTGCAGGCTTGTCGGCAGAACCGAACCAGCTCTTGCTCTCCCAGCCTTCGAGCTCGTTGATGACAGCTGCGTCGTCCTCGCCCTTGTTCAAGCCGTATACCTGGATGTTGTTGGCATCCTCAGTACCGTTGATGTACACCTTGTCGGGCAGTCCCTCATACTCTCCGGTGCGGTTGGCCAGGCGTGTCAGCTTAGCCTTTGCCTCTGCCATCTTGGCGTCGATGTTACCCCAGCGGATGAGGTCGGCCTTACGGAGCGCCTCACCGGCGAACTCCAGTGCGCGCTGGTCGTATATACCCTCGCGGAAAGCCTGCTGTGAGGCAGTGTACTTAGCCTGCAGGGCTGATACCTTTGCTGCGGGGAGGGCACGGTCGAGCACTGGCTTCATGTATGTCCAAGCTGTCGTGGTGTTGCCCAGCTCGTTCTCTGCCTCGGCTGCCATCAGGTAGACGTCGGCCAGACGCATGTACTGCCAGTTGACACCGTCGTCGTTGGTAGAGGTTACGATACGGTTCATCCACTCGTAGCGGAGCTTGCCGAAGCACATCTTGTTCAGGCCGCTCAGTGTGACGTGAGAGTTGCCTGCTACAAGTTCCTTGCTCCACTCGTAAGGCACTACGGTGATGTCACGGCGTACGTCCTCAGGATCATAGTCGTAGTAGAGTGTTGACACTGCACGGTTCACACCGCCCTGTGACTGCTGTGTGTACTGGTCTTTTGCGTTGTGCTTCAGTCCCCATGTGTAGAGCACGCGTCCGCGTCCTGCAGAGAATGGTATCTCCCAGAGGCTCTCGCCGCCAGCTGTCACGTTGTCCTGGCAGAGCTTTGTGAAGTTCTCCTTGAATGAGCCCAGCTTGGTGCTGCCGTGGGCAATCACTTCCTCACACTCGGTCTTGGCAATCTCGTACATCTTTGCAGGTGCCAGGTCGGGATCCTTTGAGAGTCGATAGCCGTCACCGCGCAGGCCATAACCGCCGGCATAGAGTGCCAGTCGTGCGCGCAGACCCTTTACGAAGTCCTTGCTCACACGCTCGGTCGACTTTGTGATGGCGTTCTCGTTAGCCCAGTAGCAGTAGCCCTCTGCCTCTTCGAGGTCGGCCAGCAGCTGCTTGTAGATGACGTCGCGGTTGGTACGTGGAAGGTACATGTTCTCAGAGTTGTTGGGCTCGAAGCGTGCCGGCACGTCACCCCAGGCCTTGATCAGGTCGTTGTAGATGACGGCACGGAGAGTGAGAGCCTCGCCGAGCAGATGGCGCATGTTGGCATTGTTCTCGATGTTACCATACTGGCGGATACCCTTGATGGCCAGGTTGGCGCGCTCGATACCCTCATAGAACTTTGCGTAGGCATTGTTCGAGGTGTTCATCTGTCCGTTACCTGCGAGAGTGGCATAGTTCCACAGACTCTGCTTGTCGGTCACGCGGTCGGCAAATGATGGTGCGTTACCCCATTCTACATCAGTGTTTACGCCATAGTAAGGCAGGAAACGTCCGCGGTAAGAGTTGGTCTCACCGAAAGACACGTGGATAGACATCACTTCCGACTCTGCCAGCGAGTATGTAGCGAAGACTGACGACTCGTCGAGGGTAGAGATAGAAGGTGCATCCATGTCGCAAGAGGCAAGGCCTACGAGCGAAAGTGACAATATTGATAATTTAATATAATTCTTCATGTTTTAGTCCTCCTTCATTTTAGAAATTCAAGTTCAAACCAACAACGAACTGACGGCTACGTGGGTAACCAGAGTGGTCAACGCTTGGTGTCAGGGCTGTCTTGCGGTAGCAGTCAGACTCAGGATCGAAGCCGCTGTAGCCGGTGATTGTGAATACGTTGTAAGCCGTTACATAGAAACGCAGGCTGCTGATGCCGGCCTTCTTGGTCAGCGCTGCAGGGATGGTGTAACCCAGCGACAGGGTGTTCAGGCGCAGGAATGAAGCATTCTCGAGAGCCCAGTCGGTAAGTACCATCTTGCTCATGTAGGGTGACCACATCGTGGTGTTGGCATTAAGAGCTGCCAGACGGTCTGGGTCGTTGCTCAGCAGGCCGGTCTCCGGGTCGAGGTTGGTCCAGCGTGAACCTGCCTCCATGTCGGTAGCCATACTGCGATACTGATACTTTGATGTTGAGGTGTACTCAATCTTGTTGGCATTGTATACCTTGTTGCCAATGCTGTAGTTGAAGGCTGCACTGAGGTCGAAGCCGTATGCGTGACCAGAGAGCGTGAATCCTCCGAATGCTGTCGGGTTGACGTCGCCGAGCACTTCCACATCCTTCTCATAAGTGACGTTGCCGTCACCGTCGAGGTCCTTCAGCTTGAGCGAACCTGGGCGGATTGTTCCAACTACTGATGTAGCGTCGGCCACACCTTCCTTCAGTATCCAGCCCTTCTTCTCGTCATAGCCTGAGAAGTCGCTCACCTCGTAGCGGCCGTTGCCGTCGAGACGATAGCCCATTACCTGTCCGAGAGGATTGCCTACAGAGATCCAGTAGTCGTTACCGATTTCGGTAGATGCCCAGTTACTGTTCCAACCGAAGTCTTCCATCACACCGAGATCCTTAACCTTGTTCTTGTTGAAACCGATGTTACCGCTCACGTCGATACCCCAGTTCTTCTTATTGACTGCGTGCCAGGTGAAGCTGAACTCGATACCCTTGTTCTCTGTCTCACCCATGTTACGATACTGGTTGTCGTAGCCTGTACCTCCTACGGGGAATGCGATGAGCAGGTCCTTGGTGGTGTTCAGGTAGGCTTCCAACGAACCGTTCAGCTTGCCTCCGAAGAGTGTGAAGTCAAGACCGATGTTACGTGTGATGGTCGTCTCCCACTTAAGGTCGGGGTTAGCCATATACTTGTCGGGTGCCCAGTATGAAGAAATACCGTTAACCCATGCTGTCGACTTAGGACTGTAGGTCTGTACGAGCTGTCCTACTGGGATGTTGTTGTTACCGGCAGTACCGTAGCTGATGCGGAGCTTCAAGTCGTCGAGCCACTTCTCTGTTCCGGCCATGAATGGCTCAGAAGAGATACGCCATGCGAAGGCTGCTGATGGGAAGTAACCCCAGCGGTTCTCCTTGGCGAACTTAGAGCTGGCATCGGCACGGAATGTGGCGCTGAGCAAGTAGCGGTCCTTGAAGTTGTAGTTCAGACGTCCGAAGAATGACAGCAGCTTGTCGTCTGCGCTGTATGCGTCGTCGATAGAGTAGGGCACACCCTGTGTGGTGAGCTTCCATGCTGTCTCAGAGTCGAAGTCTACGGGGAAGCCGTGGGTCTCGTCGGTGTTCACGCGCTTCTTGGTGATCACATACTCATGACCTACCATCATGTTCAGGCTGTGGTCCTCGCTGTTGAGAATCTTCTTGAAGTCGTAGTTGATGGTGTTGGTATTGCGGAAGCGGTGACGGCTGGTAGCAGTCAGGCGGATGGCCGGCATGTTCTGGTTGTCTACGGCTGGTACGTTCTTAATATAATATGTGGTAAGACCCCAGTAACGCTGTTCGTAGTCGTTATAGTCGTCGTAGCCGAACTCTGTGCGGAGCTTCAGGTCCGTGTACACCTCCCAGCCGAACGCTCCTGCGATGTTCAGGTTCTTGCGCTCCTTCTTCTGGTCGTTGTCCCACTGTGACTGGATCGGGTTGTAGAGGTTACCGATATCGTCGTCGTCGGCACCTGCTGTCGGGTCGAGGTTCTTCAGGGGGAATGGGGTGTAGATCACTGCATAGCGCAGACGACGGTCGGAGTCGTATACACCGTTTGCGTCCTGGGCACCACCACCGTAGATGTTTGTCTTAGAGTAGCGAGCCTGGAAGTCGAGGGTAGTGGTCTTGGTGGGCTTGGTGTTCAGCTTCAGTGAGAAGTTGTCGCGCTTGAAGCGAGAGCCGATCTGGATGGCCTTGTCGTTCATGTGTGCATAGCTGAATGCATACTTGATGCTCTCGGTACCACCGTTGATGTTGATGTTGTGGTTGAAGGTGTGACCTGTACGTCCGTATACGAGATCCTGCCAGTCGTTAGTGGCGATGTTGTCGTACATGTCAAGATCCTGGTAGTTACCGAAATAGTCGGTATAAGAAGAGATCTTCTCAGGATCGTTGTTGTTCTTCAGAAGTGCCAGCTCGTACTGCCATGTGGCATAGTCCTTGGCAGAGAGCACGTCCTGTGTCTTGGCAATCTTCTTCCAGCTGTAGTAAGCGTTGTAGCTCACCTTTGTCTTACCTTCCTTACCGCTCTTGGTTGTAACGAGGATAACACCGTTGGCACCGCGGCTACCGTAGATGGCTGTAGAAGAAGCGTCTTTCAGCACTGTGATGTCCTCGATATCGTTGGCGGGGATATCGCTGATACTCTCAACTGGGAATCCGTCGACGATGTAGAGAGGGTCGTTGCTCTGGGTGATCGAACCACCTCCGCGCACGCGGATCTTTACTTCTGCGTCAGGAGAGCCTTCAGTGGTAGTCACCTGCACACCCACCATCTTACCGGTGAGGGCCTCAGAGGCGTTGGCAACAGGTACGGCCTGCAGAGTCTCGCTGTTTACAGTAGCGACTGATCCTGTCAGGTCCTTCTTCTTTACAGAGCCGTAACCGATAACGACAACGTCGTTAAGTGTGGTTGCGTCTTCCTCGAGAATTACCTCGATTTCGCTCTTACCGGCGATAGATGCCTCCTTCGTCTTCATACCGATGTATGAGATGACGATGACTGGCTTGCTACCTGTCGGCTTGATCACAAAATTACCGTCGAAATCGGTTACACCACCGTTGGTGGTACCTTTCTCGATGACACTGGCACCGATGACTCCTTCGCCTGTGGCGTCCTTCACCGTTACCTTAGTCTGCGCTGATATGCCCAGTGCGATGAACGCAAAAATGGCTGTTAGCGCGATTCGTAAGTTACTTAGTTTAACAGACATAAATTTAGTAGTTATTAATAAATAAAAGTAATTTTGTGCAAAGGTACGACAAAAAAATGAAAAAAAACTTGATTTATCTCAATTTCTTTTCGTAAACGTTTGCAAAACATTCATAAAAGGAAATTGTTTCTATTTAAGATGTTATTTGTAAATTTGCAGCATGAAATCATCCTCGACAGAGAAAAGGCTGACGGTGCTGCCTACAACCTCGCAGGTCAGAAGGTAGCAGACGGATTTAAGGGGCTTGTGATCAAGAACGGCAAGAAGATAATCGTGAAGTAATCGGCTAAAAGGATTCCTTAAAAAAAGTGCGGGTGTGTCATTTGTTTTGGCACACCCGCTGATTTTTATAACTAATTAAGAGGGATTAATATCCAGGATTCTGCCACATACCTTCTGCTGCGGCCGAGTACTGCAGTACACCGTTTGCATCTTGAGGAACGTTTGCATCGGAACGGTTGGTTACTGCCTCCAGCTCACTCAGAGGAATCGGACGATAGTAGTGCTTGACAGCGATGTTGCCGGAAGCCTGGGCATTGTACTTCTTGACATGGTCAATTAATGTATGTGTACGCTTCAGGTCGAACCAGCGCTGATACTCACCACAGAGTTCCAGGGCACGCTCGCGGAGGATGGTCTCGATGTCAACAGTTCCGCTGATGGAGTTGTCCTTACCTGCGATAGCACGAGCAGCACGCAGCTGATTAATGGTGTTCAGGGCATTGCCGCCTGTCTGCATCTCTGCCTCTGCCTTAATCAGATACATCTCTGCAAGACGTAATACCATGCAGTCGCGATAGCTCAGGTCATGAGTAGGATAGGTAGGATTATACTGGTCGTCGAGGAACTTCTTGATGCAAGGATATGAACGGCGGCCTTCGATCTTCTCGCTCTTGTAGCGAGCGTCGCCATACACGTCAGATACGGCCTTACCACCTTCTGTAGGCAGTGCTGTAGCGGGATCGCCTGTGGTGTATACAGGGATGTCGCCACCATAGGCAAACTGCAGGCGGAAGCGGTCCTTGGCATAATCCTGAAGAGCCTTACCCTCAGCAGAGTTGCCGTCCAGAATGCTGTAGAGGATAGCGATGCCGCCACCGTTGAAGTAGTTGCCGTCTTCCTTGTAAGCTTCTTCATAGTCCTTGAACTCCTGGTCGCTCATCTTCGGATAGTTGGCTGCGTTCTGAGAAAGTTCGTAAGGTATGCGGTAGCTCGTAATCAGTGTACCATTGTAGCGTTGGTCGGTCTCCTTGACTGACTCCAGCAGCTGCCAGAAGTATAGTGAGGGCAGATAGCGTGTGAATCCACGTCCGTAAGGAGAATAGTACTTGCCTACCTCGATATCCTCATTTGTCATCTTACTCTTGATGGTTGTCTTGCCGGCAGCCATGCGGAAGAATACAGACTTGTTTGACTGTCCGTTAGGACCGATGTCATCGCAACCGTTGTTCCACAGTGACGGGAACATCAGGTGTGCTGCGCTACCGCCATTACGGCCGTAGCCGGTGCGAGTGATGAGTGAGTTGAACTGTCCCTTCCCCTCGTCTGAGAAGCGGTAAGGCACGCAGTTGTCACGACCTGCTGACAGATCGTTTGAGTAGTGTACGGCAAAGAGGTTTTCTGTATTTGTTGTTGCCTCCTCGTTGTTCAAATTCCATGTGTCGCTATAGCGGTCGTAGAACTTTGCACCAGAGTTGTTGATGACGTCTGTAGATGCATTGAGAGCCTCAGTATAGAGGTTGCCATATCCGCTTACTGCATTGGCACCTAGCCACGATGCTGCATAGAGGGCTACGCGTGCATAGAGAGCCTCGGCAGAGTAGTAGTAGGCACGTCCTGTACCGGTAGCCGACTTCGGAGTCATAATGTTTGCCTTTCTGTAGTTCTCCATTGAGGCCTTAAGGTCGTTAAGGATGTTTCCGTATACCTCAGCCTCCGGCATTCTTACAGGATTGTTGTTGATACTGTTTATCGGTTCTGCATTATAAGGGATCGGGCCCCACATTGCAACCATCTGAGAATAATATAGTGCACGGAGGAAATAGGCATCGCCCAGGTATGCGGCCTTCTTGTTGTCATCAATAACAGTACATTTCGGCACATATTTCATGGCGTTGTTGCATACGTCTACTCCTGCATAGAACATCTCCCAGTACTGGTCGAGGCATGGATTGTCGGCCACATTGTTTCCAAGGGCTTCTGCAGAGATGTCGTACTTCAGCATCGACTTCTGCTTGTTGTCGTAACCGAAATAGAACAGGTCGCTGCCCATCTCGGCAAGTCCGAGTGATGGCTCCTTACCCCACCAGCCGTGTGTATAGTCGTAGGCTGAGGTGATAAGTCCGTCGATGCCAGATACGGTGTTGTATGCCAGGTCGGCAGTCTCACCGGTCTTGTTGTCCTCCTCCAGGAAGTCCGAGCAGGAGGTTGCGCCGAAGCTGATAGCAGCGGCAGCAAATAACATACTATATATCTTTTTCATATCGATTATCATTATTTGATTAGAAAGTTACGTTAAGACCTACTACTACTTGCTTCATCAGCGGGAAGTTTACCGAACCGCCACGCTCAGGGTCATAGTTGTCGAAGTGACTGAAGGTGAAGTAGTTCTTCATTGAGCAGTAAACGCGTGCATTGCTTACGAGCACCTTCTTCAGCAGGTTCTTTGGAAGATTGTAGCTCAGTGTGATGTCCTTGATCTTGAAGTAGTCGCCCTTTTGAATCTGGATGGCGCTCTTATAGAACGTAGCAGTAGCACCAGCGCAGCCAGGTGATGGGATGTCGGCTCCTTGGTTTTCTGGAGTCCAGTAGCTCAGGTCACCCCAGTTGGCATTGTCGTAGAGGTAGAGAGCATAGCCGCTGTAGCTCAGATATCCGCCCAGTCGTGCCATCGTCTGTATGCTCAGCGAGAAGTCTTTGTATGTGAACGAGGTGTTCAGGCCGAGGATTGCCTTCGGGCTGCGGTTGTAGATGATCTTGTCGCTGTCGTCGATCTTGTTGTCATTGTTCACGTCGATTACCTTAGGAGTACCGGGGTCGCCATAGTCTGCCTGTGGCTTCTCGAAGCCCGGGTGCGACTGCATGTACTGTTCGAACTCGCCGATGCCCCAGCATCCGTCCATGTCGTATGTATAGTATGCTGATACCGGCTCGTCTACCTTAAGTATAGTGATACCGTCGGTGCCGATGACTTGATCGATGCCGTCTGCCAGTTCTTCCACCTTGTCGCGTGCGAATGTTGCTGAAGCGCTCAGGTCCCAGGTGAAGTCGTTTGTCTTGACAGGAATAGCACCCAGTGAGATCTCCACACCGTGGCCCTTGGTCTTGCCGACGTTTGAGATGGTGCTGGTGAATACCGAGGAGGCAGGTGCTGTCTTGTAGTACAGCAGGTCGTAGGTCTTGCTGCTGTAGTAGTCGATGCTACCGTATATGCGTCCGTTGATGAATGAGAAGTCGAGACCTAAGTCGAGTGCTGCTGTCTTCTCCCATGTCAGCTCCGGATTGGCCATTGTCATAGGTGCCTTCTCTGTAGAGTTCGGTACGATGGAAGAGATGGTGGCCAGTGTCTGGTAGGCTGAGATAGCCGAGTTACCTGACAGACCCCATGATACGCGCAGCTTCAGGTTGTCGAGCCATGACTTGGTGTCCTGCATGAAGCTTTCCTCAGAGATACGCCATCCTGCGCTTACTGATGGGAAGTATCCCCACTTGTGACCCTCTGCGAGCACCGACGAACCGTCGGCACGGATAGATGCCTGAAGCAGATACTTTCCGTCGTAAGAATAGTTGGCACGACCGAAGAATGAGAGCATTGAGGTCTTGGTGTAGCCTGTCTCTGTCATCGGGCTGGCTATCTTGCTCACATCGTAGAATGAGCTGCTCTTGTAGCTCTCTGCACCAGCTTCGCCTGAGATGCTGCTGCTCTCTGTTGTCGACTTCGTCATTTCATGACCCAGCAGGAATGTCATGTTGTGCTTGCCTATTTCCTTGTTGTAGTTGGCTGTGTTCTGCCATACATACTTTGTGCCGGTGCTGCGTACGTTTGAGATGTATGTCGTGGTAGGCGACTGGTAGCGGCCCTGGCTGTGATAGTCCTGATATGTGCCTGTGCGCGATGTGCTGCGGTCGAGTGTGATCTGCGACTTCAGGGTAAGGCCTTTTATCGGGTTGAGCTGCAGGTAGGCACTGCCGAAGAAGCGGCTGCTCTCGATATTGCGCTGGTAGGCTCCGTCCTCGTCGAGCAGTGGTGAGCAGTGGGCTACATACCATGGGTTTGGCGTGGCATTGATGCTCCCGTCATTCAGATATGCATGGGTGATGGTGGTCATCTTCTGTGCCTGGCCGTATACTCCGCCATTACGCTTGTCATTGTCCTTGTAAGCGTATGAGATGCTTGTGCCGACCTTTACGATGCGGTTGATCTGGTGGTCGATGTTGGCACGGCCTGTATAGCGGTTGAACTCATCGCCTTTCATCAGACCCTTGTCGTCCATGGCTGCCATTGAGATGTTGAAGTTGGTCTTCTCGTTACCGCCCTGTACTGACACCTCGTAGTTCTGTGATACACTGTTGTCGAGTATCATGTCGAGCCAGTCGGTGTACGACTTGTTGTTGTAGATGTCGAGTGTCGGTGTGAGGTCTTCCAGATTGAAGGTGAGCACGTCGGCTGGAGTGGCAGTATTGGTGAAGTTCCAGTTGTTGGCAGCGGCTGTCTCATAGTTTTTCTTGTCTATCAGGCGCTGCACCTCTGTGTCGCCGTACATCGGCTTTACAATGCCGGTGGCGGCGTTGAAAGAGAGATAACCGTTGAAGTTTATCTTTGTGCGGCCGGCAGAACCACGCTTTGTAGTGATCAGGATTACGCCGTTGGCACCCTTTGTACCGTAGATGGCTGTAGAAGCGGCATCCTTCAGGATATCCATCGACTCGATGTCGCTGGCAGGGATGTCGAGGGTCGTGCCGTACTCAACACCGTCTACAATGACCAGCGGACCGTCGCTTGCCAGCAGTGAGCGGTTACCGCGCAGCTTCATGCTTACTCCGGCGCCGGCCTCACCGCCTCCGCTCTGCTGAAGGTCGATGCCAGGTATCTTTGCCTGCATGGCCGAAAGGGCATTGGCACCGGAAACCCTGGCGATGTCGTCGGCCTTTACCGAACCTACGGCACCTGTCAGGTCCTTCTTCTTCATCGTTCCGTAACCTACTACCACTACCTCGTCGAGGGCGGCCAGGTCTTCTTCCATAGTTACGTTGATAGTGTTCTTACCGGCAACGGAGACTTTCTGCTCTTTGTAGCCGATGTAGGAAATCTTAAGGACACTGTTGTCGGGGACGTTGTTGATGGAGAAGTTGCCTTCGAAGTCGGTAACGCCACCGATAGTGGTTCCGTCAACGATTACACTTACACCAATCATCGGCTCGCCTGTAGCGTCCTTCACTGTACCTGTGATCGACTTCTGGGCATAAGCCGCGAAACAAATCACAGACAGGAGCAAAGCCATAGAGGCTCTCTTGATTTGTAATTTCATACTCGTTAGTTTTTAATTAATAAATGTGAGAATTGCATATTCTATTAGTTAGCTGCTGCAAAGTTATAAAATAATATGAAATTTTATATGACAAAAGATTCTTTTTTTCTCGTAAACGTTTACGGAAAAACACGCATCTTTTTCGCGTGTACATTATAATATTATATTATTTTCTTCTGTGCAGAGAAACATTGCGGTAGGAACATCTCCGAACGGATCAGCACGGATCAGGGGACTCTGACCCACTCTGCTCATCGTCAGGCTGACAGACATTGTTAGCCGTGGGGGCAGGCACCTGGGGTATAGCAGCCGTCATACCCAAGTATCTGTCCCTGCGACTACCACGTGATGCCACCTCTTCATGAATTTCAGATGAATGTCCGCTTCAGCCAGAGATCGAGAAAGCGGTCATAGACAATATAGCCTTTCGGAGTCTGATAGACGAGATCTTTATCCTGCAATACCGTCAGTGCCTTCTTGATGCTGCTGGCACTTGGCAGATCATGCTTACGGATGAAGTCGTTGGCCTGTAATTGTGGCACCAAGCTGTCTTTTGCAATGGCTTTCAACAAATTGCGCTGATTGTCGGTCAAGAAAGTCATCACCATCTCATACTGACTCGCCTTGTCGTTAAGGATGCTCAGAATAGCCTCTCGAACCTGCTGATAGTCCGCAACATGACGCTCCGTCTCATAGAGGCGGTTCAGAACGGACTGGAGATACCATGTATAACCGTCGAACAGGCTGTATAATTGCTGGAACACTTCTCTGCTAAGCGACCCTTTCTTTGCTTCGAACCATTGCGAGGCAAAGTCGTAATACACCTCTTCATGAAGCGGGAGGAGTGTCATCATGGCCGTGCTCTGATAGAAGGGGCGCTTGGGCGAGCCAAACATCTCGTACATCAGATGCTGCTTACTGCCAGAGAAGATAAAGTGAACATTGTGGATGAACTGGATATACGACCGCAAGAGGGCCTCTGTGCCCTGTTCGGGATAGTCTGTGATGGTCTGGAACTCGTCGATGGCTACATAGACCTCCTTACCGCTCTGTTTGAGATATTCGAAAATA
>Ga0310691_10003800_pt1 | contig 17623 bp, 18 predicted proteins | sample 176DNAGHGlowgp2_FD_203887 | JGI IMG/M metagenome (GOLD analysis project Ga0310691, IMG submission 203887) | Sheep rumen microbial communities from Palmerston North, Manawatu-Wanganui, New Zealand - 1766 DNA GHGlow gp2 (v2) (version 2) | ecosystem: Host-associated > Mammals > Digestive system >...
GATTCTCACGTTCACCATCCTAATGTCGCTCTTGTATTTCAGTACGATCCGCTTAAAAAGCATCTCCAAGTCATTGCGGATAATCTTCTCCTTTGCATCCCGATAGGTGATGTCACAGTTGACAAGTGCATCTTGGAAACCTTCCTCCTCGAAGTTCTTGTGGATGAAGTTGAAGATAACGTCAATCGGCATCCCGGTTCCCCAAGTGATGGTGATAACCTTCTTCTTATCTTCATCCTCTTTGGGGGCATTCTGTTCGTTACTCTGCTCCTGAGTCGGTTCTATTACTTCAGGAACAATCTGCTCGTTCTCTACTGGCTTCTTGCCAAACCAATTAAATATTTTCATTATTCTACTTTTTTAATCAATATTCCAATACGCATCTAGATCACCATCAAACACATCGTCAATGTCTTGGTCACTCCAACCTTCAACATCTTGTGCGTAACTCCCATTGTAGCGTTCGTACGTTCTCTCTTCCTCGAAGTAACAATCTTCGTCAAAATCACTGTAACTTCTCATTTTTCCTAATTTTAAATGGATAATTTACATTATTATGCTGCATCTTTCTTTAATTGCAGGGTACCAATATTGAATCTCATACATATGTACTTCAATATCTTGTCCATTGTCATACATACTTGTCCATCCCATTCGCACTGTATTTCAGGATAATAGTACATCATTTGGTATTCATTACAGTGCCATGATAGCTGAGTACCGTCAGGCAGATAAATATAGACAATGTACGAGGCATTCTTACCGGTATTATAACTGATTCCATGTTTCCATTCCGTTTCATCCAAGAGGTTAGACAACTCTTCAAGCAGGATTGTCTTGCGCTCATATATAACCCTCTTTAGGTTTTGTAGTTTCTTTGCAGAAAGATTTGCAAACTCAGTTTCGAGCAGCATCAAAACTACACGTGCCTCTAAGTCACCGGTATTCTTTACTAGGTGTTTCATCTGTGAGATTACTTTTCGCAATCCTATACCAAGCGCATTTTTTCGGAAGTATTCCAACTTTTCAAGACTCAATCTGTTCTGAGAATTGCTATGCCTAGACTTCTGTTTATGTAATTCAATACATTCTTTAAGTTTGGCTTTCAAAATTGGATTATGAGTTTCATCTTCCATACGAATCAAGTCAAAGATTGACAACCCAAACATGGAGAACTGGGACGCTTCTTTCAAGTTTTTTCTGTAATTCCCGACTACTTTTTCTGCAGGCACTTCACCTGCGAGGTAACCATTGCGGAGTTTCTTTCCAACACCGGCAAGGATTTCATTTGAGATAGTTTCTTCCATAATTATTGTTATTTACTTTTAATATAATTGTAACCAGAAAAGGTATAGGATTTTTCTCATAACCCGGGCCTAGCAAGCCACCTAGAGATCGATCCTACACCAATTCATATAATTCTGGCATAATCGTCAATCATTTAGCTCTCGGTTTCGTTGAATTGCTAGTTCGGGTAAGAGCTTTCCGACCACCTGATCCTTGTTTCTGGTGCAAAAGTAGGAATTAAAAATAGATGCAGAAACGACTATTCCAACAAACCCATCCGTACCACATGAATGTTCCATGGAATGGAATATAAAAAGGATGCATCATGACAATGCATCCTTAATGAGAATCTTTAGATTGTTCTTGTTTCTTATCCAGCGATAACGAAACAAAATGTTGTTAATCGATAATATCCTTCATCGCTTTGCTGAGTTTCTCTTTATTGAAATTATTCATTCTAAAAAACATTTTTGCCAAGAGCTTAAAATCGGGTATTCCGTCACCCATATGATGGCGCAGTTCTTTTACATTTGATTGGTTATCTCCACTCTCGTCAAGGCATATTTCCAATATCTCTTTATGTGATAACTTCTCGAAAATACCTTTATTTGCAAGGAAACCTAGTAGACTAAATAAACGATTACGATATTTAGAGTTTTCAGAGTCAGTCATAAGACTCTTATTCTCGGGACAGGAAAAGATAGTCTCAATCTTCTTTAATTTCTCAACAATGATATTAAACCGTACTATATGACCGTACCGGTCTACTCTATTTGAGTTAATCTGTCTCTCGAAATTTAGAGTTATAGTGTGTAGATCTCTAAGGAACTTATCTTTATGGGGGACAAATTTGTCTTCAGTTCCTTGCCGACATCTCTCAATAGCATGGGCTGCTTTATCATGCCCTAACTTCTTTGCCTGTTCATAACACTTAATCGCCTCCGTGAAGTCATTAACAATTTCATGTTTCTCACCCATTTTCATCCATGCTTCAGGACTCCCGTATTTTGCTGCTTGTTTGTACCACAAATCCACAACATCCTGTGGCACCTTATAGATTGAGGAAAGACTATGGTCATATTTGCGGATAAACTCAATTGCTTTGGGATTGTTGAGCTCTGCTCCACGCATAAAACACAGAAGTGACATGCCGTAATCAGGATCTCGTTTAGGATTCTTAAAGAAGAAACCTTTCCCCCAAGTATATAAAAGGTCACTATCAGTTTCTTTCTTTATGCTTTCCTCTGTCAATGAAGAAAGGGCTCTGGCTGGATCCCACTCTATAAACACATATTTCTGATGTCCTGAGTCAATATTAAAGGCTAATTCCTTAATCTGTCCTGTATCATTATTAATAATGTAAAAAATATGTTCTCCGCTTCGATTAACTGTATATTTGAATGGATGGTGCTTGTCAACATTCGAATCAAGTGTTGCTATCAGATAGCCATATTCATAAATATTACAATCTCCGTTTGAGTAAATAAGAAAATCAGCAGAGTTCTCGTAAGAAGCTTTGTTTTCTACGATATACTTAAAAGCAGGCTTTGATTCTAACCTTCCTATAATAGCATCCGTATCAACAGAAGGATTTAAATCAAACGTGTCTAACTTAAGGATTTGTCCATCGTAGAGAAAATGAATATCTTCAGGTAATGAGGATTTTTCTGGAAGACAATACCCATTTAAGCAAATCACGATGATATTTTTATTTTGGATGACTCCTTCTTTTAGTTCTCGTCCAAACCAAGAGCCAAGGAATTTCTCTTCTCCTTCTTTTAAAGCCAAAAACGAGCGATTGTCTAACAATATAACAACATCCTTAACAGGTTTAATGATTTCAGAAATGTGCTGGATAAAATCATTTTCACGCAACTTCCTACTGTAGAACACCGAATAACCGTTGTTCCTTAGTCTTTCAAACACTATTGAAGCAGCAACAATGCTTGTCAATGTACGTTTGTAACATAAGTAAATCTCTGCTCCCATCTTTTATGATTTTATTAGTTCACTACTTGAGTATCGTTGACAAAGATAAGAATTTATTTCCAATTTTTCTCACTTTCGTAGGAAAATGAAAAAAATGACGATGCCATTGAATTAAGCATACCTGTTCCAATACCAATTTACTGTTTCTTCCAAGCCTTTAAAGAATGTGTATTGAGGAACATAATTTAAGTAGTTTTTCGCCTTTTCTATACTTGCCAAAGAATGCGGTATGTCTCCGATTCTTCTCGGTCCATAGATAGGCTTTATCATACCGATTTCTGGATTATGCCGGCATAAGATGTCTTTTATATAAGAAGCCAACTGACTAATGGTTGTTCTCTCTCCACATGCTGTATTATATATTTGATTAATAGCCAGAGGATTGGTTGTATGTAGAGCCAATTCATTCATTTGGATAACATTATCTATATAGGTAAAATCACGACTATTGGAACCATCACCATTGATGACAGGTTGCTTAAAGTTCATAAATTGTTTAATAAATAATGGAATAACTGCAGCATACATACTGTTTGGATCTTGCTTCCTTCCAAACACATTAAAGTACCTGAGTCCAATAAAATCCATATTGTAGGTCTTGGCAAACACATCAGCATATAGTTCATCCACCAACTTTGTTAGGGCATATGGAGACAAGGGCTTACCTATTTTGTCTTCTGTTTTAGGTAACTCTCTGTTATCCCCGTAAGTCGAACTGCTGGCTGCAAAAATGAATCGTTTCACATTCATGTCTCTCGCAGCAACTAACATGTTCAGGAAACCGCCAACATTCACATCATTTGTGGTAATAGGATCGTTTATACTTCTTGGAATACTCCCTAATGCTGCTTCGTGTAGTATATAGTCAACGCCTGATGTGGCACTAATACATGTTGCAAAACTACGTATGTCACCTTCTATTAGTTTGAAGTGTTCTGGATGATTATCAATCAAGTCGGATATGTTTTCCATATGACCAGTTGAAAAGTTATCCAAGCATATGACTAAATGACCTTTGTTTACGAGATACTCACACAGATTAGATCCTATGAACCCTGCTCCACCTGTAACTAATATCTTACTCATATCTTCACAAATTCTGTTTTGACATTATTGTTTTCTATGTCTATTATTAAAAATCCTTCCTTCCCTTGGTCGATTTCGTATTTAGGAAGGTCCTTGTTGAAAGCAAATCCGACTGAAGGAGCTGAGATAAGTTTTTCCCAGACACCTCCTGTTCCATATAATAGTGGATGTGACCACAGAGTATTAAAACCAAATTATCATAGTTTTTGATAGTCTCGTTAAAGAAGTCCCTATTATCGAGTATTTTGTTTGCCATCCAACCTCCGGGATCGTAAGGTGGGTGGTGCATGACTAGAATTGTAGGATAGTTTTGGCATAAGATATTCTTATTAAGGTATCGAAAGTCATCTTCAGAAAGAACTCCCCTAGAACGGTTCAAACTTGGATTGTTTTCATCAGGAGCGACAGTGTTAATAGGAAGTAATCTCATTCCATTTATAAATAGAGGCATCCCAATGATGCTTTTTGACTTCCTACTAAATTCATTGAAATTATTTATGTTATCGTGATTTCCAGGACACCACAATACTGGAAGCGATAGCATATTCAGCATATTGTCTGCGTATTGATAAGTTAGTATTTTCCCATCATCAGCAATATCTCCAGACACTACAATGCAATCCACATGGGGAATAGATTCTATTTTCACAAGAGCTTTCTGAAATTGTTTATAGGTATCTACCCCCCAGATAGGATGTTTATCTGAGGTTAAATGCAAGTCCGATATTTGAATAATTCTCAATTTCATACCAATAAACTTTTTCGCCTATAATGACAATATTTTTTTTATGGCTATAGTATTGCCACATTCAAAACGGCTCTTACTTTTGTTGAAGGTAATTGCCTTCAAACAAAGTCCTTTAAATTCATCAGGGCTAATATCTATAGATGCGGAAACAATATTCGTTGCAGAAAGAGAATTGATATTCTGCTTTTGCTCTTCCTTTCTATACGAGCAGCCGGAAACAAAAGAGATAGCCGGTATCCCCAAATAAGCCAGTTCACTTAATGTATTTCTGCCAGAACGTGTTATAACCAGACAAGCATCTGAATAGTATTTGGATGCGTCTAATACATGATTATACAAGAAGGTATTTGGCGATAATAAATTTTCATTTAATGCATCATATATGTTTTGACTAGAACAGACTATATGCATCTTATAATTTGGCAGAGAATAAGCAACATCTAAACACAGTTTTCCTATCCTAACCGTCGATTGGGAAAAATGATGCCCAACATTTACTGTACCTCCACCTAACAAGCAATAAATGTTTTTTTGTGCTTTATTCCCAATATTCAACAATTCTTTTCGTATGATAGTGCCTACAGAAATGCAAGCCTTATATGAGTTTGGTGGGCAGATTCTTCTCAGACCATGTATGATTGCTATATCTGACATGGAATAAAGATGGTTGAAAAAATCCATTGCCTCTTTGTCATTGTTGGGGTTGTCAACATCTGCAGGGTTCAGTAAAACTACTACTTTTACCTGAGGATGTGAGATTTTGATGGACTGAATCATTAAAGGCTCCCCATCCACCACTACAACATCTGGTTCGAACTTATTTATTGTCCGATGTATATAAGCACCCATTTTGTTTGTTGGAAGCAATCCTATAGAACAGTAATCCATAGTACTAGCTTCGTTCAAATCGCTATAACCTTTTGATTCGAGGTATCTATTGCCCTGAAGATATGTAATAATCTTAATGTCACATCCGTACTGTTCCTTAAGTGTTTCGAGTAGCGATACGCCCGATACAACTCTACCCAGACCAGGGAATCCTCTAAATATACCTAACATCTTTTTCATTTTTCAGGTAAAAGCATTTTGTAAATATCTGAAATTGAATATCGTCTTAGTTGTAACAGATCGACTTCCATTGATGTACCGCCTTGTGTTACAGCAAAAGCACATTTGTAGTATTTCGCCACACATGTCTTGATGTAGTTATTATATGCACCATAAGGATATGCGTAAGTGATGACATCACCTACAATAGCAGAGAGTCTTCGCTTAGATTCTGACAACTCATATTCTATCTCCGTATCACTTAACTTTAAAAGATTCCGATGTGTTACGCCGTGTGAGGCGATTTCCCACCCTGATCTATATAGTTCAATAATATCCTCAACATTTAGATGACGACGAAGCCTGGCATCTTTATTGTTCCATGTATTGTCTTTTCCAATCAAGTCAGTACATATGTATACTGTTGCTGAACAATTGTACTTTGCAAGAATGGGTAATGCTATAGTTAACAAACTTTTATAACCATCATCAAATGTGCAAACAATAAACCGTTTCCGTTCCTCTCTTGTCTTTCCCAAATAATCACTCATAGAGCATAGACCATAGCCCTGTTCATGAATGAAATTTACAAACTGTTGAAAGACTGATTCTGGTGTGGTAATACTGTCATGCAAATCTCCGTAAACATCGTGTAGGCCAATTGCTAATACATTATCGGTGTCTATTTTATTTGAGGCATTAATGTTATAAGATAATAATTCCTCCCATTTTTTCTCAATGGTTTTTGAGTTGCATTGTTTTTCCAAAAGATTCCAAACGTGTTCATAATATCCGTCTAGGCCAGGAATGGTAATAAGTTTTTTTAGGCCTTCAGCCATTATGGAAGGATTAAATGATTCAAAGAGCAGATGAGGCAACTCCTTGTATAGTTGTTCTGCTATAAAGCCTGTATTAGAACTAATAAACGCACGTCCTTTCCCTAATGCCTCTGTAATAGCATTAGAATGACCTTCACAAACCGAAGCTTGTATATAGAAATCCCAATGAGACATAGTTTCACTGAGCCTTTCACGTGACATACGGTTGTGAAATACTACATTATCAGCAATACTCAGTTCGTTGATAATGGCGTTGTAACTTGCTTTAAGATCTGCATCAATATCACCTATTAACTCCAATAGGATTGGAATTCCACATATTCGTTTAAACTCTGCAATCATAAATAACAAATTCCCGATTCCCTTTTTCTCATTCAAATGAGAAGCAGCACACCCGATAACAACCTTATCTGGAAGATTCGGAAAATGGGTGGGAGTTGTCTTAACCCCTATTTCATTGGGGATAATTAGTGATTTTCCTTTAGCATTAGGAGCTATACTAGATATGTTATTTATCATTTCTTGTGATAAGCAAATAATTTTATCTGCTCTTCTACATGCTTCAATTGTATACCAACAGCCGTCTGTAGACCATTTGGCGATATTGATATCACTACCCCTAAAGTTTAGTAGAAACCGAACGCTCAGTCTTTCTGCCAACAACGAAGCATAATAACCATTATATCCTCCACCAAAGGCAATAACAACATCAATGTCCTTATACTTAAGAACGTCTTCCTTTAATTTGTACTCTTTCTGAATAGCCTTTCCTATAGAAAGATTATAACCTCCACTGGCTGTAGTGATAGGATACTCTGTAGAAAGACATACTTGGACATGATATCTTTGTGACAACATATTCACCAATCGTGTGCAAGACAAAGACACGCCCCCTCCTTCACTTCCATATTCCGTTGTTATAATAAGAATGTTCATACTTTTTCAATCAGGTATAAAGTTTTACTTTTCTCATTTTCTGGATATTTGTAAGTTTCCCAACATTTGATATGGGAGTCAGGAAACATCCCTCGAATGTCTGTTTCACAGAGCCTTATATGTAGAGGAAAGGCCTCGTCCGCTTCAGTATAAGAGTCATCTATCACTTCCAATATGAAATATCTTGGCATCCCGGCTAACTCATAAAACTCACGCAGCAAGACAAGGTATTCCGGCTTTGTCTTTGTTTGGTCGCTATAAGCACAATTAACAAGTATCAAGATGTCACAACGATGTGGTTCTCCATCCGGATATTTAGAAACCTTCACAATACTTTCCACATTGAAAAGCGCTTTTATTCTATGCTTGGCTTTGCAAGCTATTAGGGCGTCCTTTTCGAATGAAACAACCTTATTATATCCAAGATAGCAAAGAATCGAAGTGACTGATCCTAAACCGCATCCAATTTCAATAACGCGATTGTCCTTATCTAATGATTGGAGAATGTAATATGTTATTTCCCAATACTTAGGAAATACATCCTCGCAGAATTGTCGGTTCCATGGAGCAATCAAATTGTCTTCTGGATGTCCTTGATTGTATGCCCTTAACAACGATTGAAGTTTTTCCATAATTGACAAAATTGATTTAAAACATAGTGTCTACCTCTCTCCATCGCTAAAGGAGTTTCTTCGTCCTTTAAGATGCATCGCTGCAAAGACATATTAGGCAAGACTCTTACTTCACCATAATTTTTGCAGCACTCTATGTCTTCTGTAAAGCACGGGGAATCAATATATAGAACAGTGATTCTTTGATTATTATCTACTAATGTAAAACGGATGGCTCCAGCTCCTTTGTTGACACGTTCAATGGATTTTTCTTCTAACAGGGGGAAAATCTCTTCTTTGAACTTTTCGCTACCAGGCAGTCCTATTTGGGGGAGCAATTTCAGAGAAAGCCCGTTTCTTAAAGCGAAATCAATAACTGGTGAGAGCCTGCCTAAATCTATGGATTGAATAACAGTATTCAGTCCAATATTAATGCCAGAATCCTGTACTTTTTTAATAGCATCTATTATCTTTGTAAAATTCCCTGAGACGGTACTACTTTTAAAATCAAGTTCTGATGCAAACGGGAACTGAATATTGAACTTCACACGAGTAGAAGATAACTCTTTAATTTGCTCATCAGTAATAAGAGACAGGTTAGTTGCACAACCAATGTCGCATTTGGTGTTGTCGTTTGCATAGCGTATCATCTTCACCAACTCTCTATTTAAGAATGGCTCACCTCCGCTAAAACACAATTCAGAAACATCTTGATCCTGAATGTAATCAATCAAGGTGGCCAAGTCCTTATATGACATGAATTTAGAGATCCTATCTTTTGACTGACCCTCATTATGGCAAAAATGGCATCTGTAATTACAGCCGTTTGCCACAAGAAATCGTATTTTATCCCAATATATCTTGCTCATGCTAAAATAATTTTTGCTCCGTAATATTTCTCCAACTCCTCCCTCAGTTCACCCTGCAAGTCTTTGCCATCCGAATTGTACATCTCATAAGGCATTATCATCACATCATTTTTATCTGGATGGAATTGTTCTCTTATATCACTATGGTTCAGTAAACCTGCCACTGTTACTGATCCGCCATATAGATGGTTCTCTATCAGATTTGTTTTTACATTTGGCATGTCCTTAAAAGCCTTTGTAAAATAGTCATATCCAGAGGAAGGGCTAATAAGATTTACAAAAATCTCTTCTGGTAGTTCTTTGATAATTTTCTTCTGAGCCGCAATTCTTTCATCTGCCTCTATAAAATACTCGTTATTCCCGCCTCTAAAAGCATCTTTTAGAACAGGAACAGTAAAGATAACTTCAGGATAATTTTCCTTAATCCATTGAATACAGGCTTCATAATTATCTATGCTTGCCTGAGAAAATTTCTTCAGCCTTGATTGGGAAATTGAAGTATGTTCCATCCTCCTTACCAAAATCTGACGTACCTTTTTATTTACGCCTAATTCATAAAGTAGTTCAAGGTCTCTTTTGACTTCATCCAGCTTGCCTGTAAAAATAAGGGTACACTTGTTTAATGGCGCATTTTTTAAGAGATACATGGTCCTTTCTCTTTCGGAACGCGGGATAATTGCTTCCCTCTGTTCTTGCATCGTAATTAGGGACAAATCAATTCCGTAATTTGGGATACTGTTGAGGAAGTCTATTCTGTCCTCTCGTATGTAGGCTCCTGTAGTCACGGTTGTCACTTTTTTTGTAGAAAAATGTTCTGACGTAATTTTGATAAAATCATAAATTTTCGGATGAAGGAACGGGTCTGTATGAGGGGCTACTAGTACTCCAGCACCTAACCTCACATAATTCACTTTTGGGTTCACATATTGAAATCCGTTTTTCAAATCCTCTTCATCTATTAGCGGAATCCGAGGATAGTGCCCCAAGTAGGAGTCTGTATGTACTTTACAGAACACGCAACCTATGCCGCAATACAGACTGAGTATTGGGATATTTCCAAATGTGGCAATTTCCATTCGGAAAGCATCGAACTGTTCTTTATTTAGTACCATGAGAGTTTTTTTTACAAATATACAAATCTTCCATTTTATTTAGCCCAAATCTTCTATATTCATCGTAGAGGTTGCAAACTATAACTTGGAAACCTGCACTCTCAATGAGTTTAACATATTCTTTATCATTATATATTCTCTCGTGATACCCGTAGCCATATGCAAGTTCTCTTTCCGCTTTGGTGTGAACATTCGCATATTCTACTGTACTAGTTATCTTTGTAATGGGAACTTGCAGAATGGCGATGCCATCAATGGCAAGTATACGGAAAACCTCTTTTATGGCTTTTATATCATCTTTAATATCGCATATCACGTGGTTGCAAATGACATATTGAAACTCATTGTCTTCAAACGGGGTGTCACAGATATCAACATATCTGACTTCACCATCAAACTCCTGATTCTGGAGAAATGCATCTCCTGCGATGTAGTTGTAGGAAATAGAAAGTAACCATTTCTGGAGGTTCCGTTCTGGAGCTATATGCAATATTTTAGCGTCATGGAGTTTCTCTTCCTGCTCCTTCTCCTTTAAATATGTAAACACTAGCCTTTCCTTATCTGTTGACCTACATATTGGGCATCTGGCCGCCCTTCTTCCAGCCCCAATTACTTGAAGTTCTTGAAGCACAGGGAATCTGTCGGCTCCCATCAGTTCTAATGTGCCTCCAAACCCACAAAAAGGGCACTTAAATCCATCTTCTATACCATTCATTGTTCAATACATTCCTAAAAAACAGAGTAATTCTGATGATCATTACATTTTGAGCACAATCCAATCCTGCTGTTGTCTAGCAATGCTTTTCTGTATTCATTGAATGCCTCGGCATTCCAACAGTCAACAAGAGAATCCTTCATGACATTTCCGAAACATGTGTCATACATAAAATCGTCACAGCACAACAGGACGTCACCATTATATGCGATGGTAAGTTTCCTAAAAGGATAGTTACAAAACCCATAATCTTTCTTGTCGTGTTTTTGTGGGATATTCCCTGCATAATTTGGCAACTTTTCATCTAATCTGCGTTTTTTGAAGTACACCTTGGGATTATTCCCGTAGGCCTTATGCACTTCTTCTACAGAAGGAGACCACCTGTCAGGATATGTATCCCTATCTCCACGGTAATCATTAATATTTACATTGTCTAATCCTAAAGAGAATAGCCTATCCATTATTTCAACTGTCATCAATCGACCATTCGTGGTTATATCTAAGAACAAACGCTGCGACTTTGTTTTAGCATACTTTATCATGTTCTCCAGCCTGTCTTCCAAAAGAGGTTCGTTTGACAACATTAGTGCCACTCTGCCATTATATCCAATGGAAACCAACTGGTCTATGATAGTAGTATAACAATTCCAAGTCATTATTCCTAATGTTTTTTTATTGAATGCGTGTGGGCAGAAAGGACAGTGATTGTTACAGTCAGTTCTTGTTTCAATTAGGACCTGATGAAACATGGGGAAATGACCATGTGATGTATAGTAATCCTTAAGATAAGAAATATCTGACACTTGGGGGCTTCCTCCCCGAATAGACATATTATTAATTTGTTGTATCATAAGAATTCATCTATGTTAATTGTCATTTTTGCGTTATAGTTGACATCATTAAGGCAATTATGTTTCACTGTTATAATTGCCAAGTCATATTCATCTTTTGGAATATCACTCATAGAAGTGATAATATCCAATCCATACTGTTTCTTTGCTTCTTCCTTATTAACAAGTGGATCAAAGCAATCAATCTTGTCGATAGACATAGAAAGTATAGCTATCAAATCTGCTATTTTGGTATTCCTAATATCACCAATGTTCCTCTTGTATGAGAATCCAAGAATCAGTATTTTCAACTCACCATCTTTAGTTTTCTTCTGTCTTGCATATTTAGTGATACGTCTAGCAACATGCTTCACTTTTGCCTCATTAAGAAATCTTGCAGTTTCAACAAGATTTAAAGCAATATCTCTTTCTTTGGCTCTTGCTATTAGATAATATGGATCTACACTTATGCAATGTCCACCCACCAAGCCAGGATAGACTGCTGCGAAATTCCATTTGGTTGATGCACAGTTTGTAACTTCCATGATATTTACCCCCTCGACTCTACAATATTCAGAGTACTGGTTAGCAAGTGCTATTAATACATCTCGCTGTACGTTTTCGTACATTTTTGCGGCTTCAGCAGTCTTTATTGAACTGGCCTTTACAATCTTAGCCTCGAACACCTCATGGTAAATGCCACAAATCATTTCTAAAACTTCTTCATTTTGGGCAGATACAATTTTGGGGGTATTTGCTAATCCGTGTTCATCATCACCAATATTGATCCTCTCTGGAGAATAACCAACGAAGAAATCGTGATTACTCTTCATTTTGCATCCATTCTCCAAAATAGGGATACAGAGTTCTTCTGTGGCCCCCGGATATACCGTTGATTCAAAAACTATTATATCTCCTCTTTTGATTATAACCGATAGTGAGCGGCATGCACTTTCCAACGAGGATGTGTCAGGTTGCCTATTGCTGTCTATTGGGGTTGGGACTGTTATGACATAGAAATTACAGGAAGATATATCACTCCATGAATTGGTAAGTCTGCATTTCTCTGGCAAATCTCTAACCATTGAAAGAGATAGGGCACCTTTTTCGTCAATACCACCTAATAATTTTTGGATACGCTGTTTATTCACGTCTAGCCCCCAGCATTTATATTTTTTGGAAAACAACGAAAGTACAGGCAACCCTACGTAACCTAACCCAATTATCGCTATCTTTATTTCTTTTACAATCATACTTTACGATTTCTGTGATATTATCTAGTTGTTAGACCTTGTATATAGCCCAGGCATTTTCTTCTTAGATTTTGAAAAAGATACACGTTTTTTACTTTTTGAAATCTTTCGGTCGCAATTGGTTCCAATAGAACAGTAGAACAGGGGACGGTTCTCTGATCTATTGCTACTCTTTGAATAATCCCGTAACTGATGCCCGTTATTCGGGCCAGTTGTCTGAATCCAGCTCCCTGATCGCATAACCCTTTTATGATTTTGTTTCGTTGTTTCTTTTCTAAGTTCTGGACGGATCAGAGAACCGGATCTGCTAACATTTCATTCACTTTTTCTGTAAGGTCGTGAATATCATAGAAATGGTGGTAGTCAGACAACAGCCTGTCTAAGTACTTATATCTTATTAAAGCATTCTTGTTCGTTGGCATAATCTTCTGATTTTTTGTGCAAAGATAGACACCTTACCCGAACTCTATGTTCGTTATTGGCAATTTTGTTGCAAATATAACAATAAATTTCAAGAAAGTAACATATGTACTCTAATTTTTTACTTTCACAAGCCTTGTTATCTGTATTTTCTTGGATTGGTAAAGCATAAATCGTAATTTTGCAAACAAAAGAAGTATAACTCAAAAAACAACACGATTATGAAAAAGGTAATGATGACACTGATGGCAGTTGTATTCGCCATCACAGCAAACGCTCAGTACAACACCAACTATTACAACCAGTATGGTGGCAGTATCGGCTCCTCTACCACTCGTTCTAACTACAGCGGTGGCTACACTACCAACTATTACGACCAGTATGGAGGTAGCACAGGCAGCGCAACAACTCGTTCCAACTATGGTGGAGGTACAACCACGAACTACTATGACCAATATGGTGGCAGCACGGGCAGCGCAACAACACGCTCCAACTATGGTGGAGGCACAACTACCAACTATTACGACCAGTATGGTGGCAGTACGGGAAGCGCAACAACTCGTTCTAACTACGGTGGCGGTACGACTACGAACTACTACAATCAGTATGGTGGAAGCATTGGTTCGTCGACTACCAGACAGAATTATGGCGGTGGAACCACTACAACCTACTACGACCAGTACGGCAACAGCCTCGGTACCAGTTCCAGCAGGTAACTAATCACTCTACCCAAACTTCAGCCTCGATCTACCCAGGGAGTAGCCATACTCAAATAGCCTGTATAAGTATGGCTACTCCCTGGGCAGAGCTTACCATCTCCTTAGTTACACCCAAGAAAATGTATTTTAGAAAAACCGATTTATCCCCAAAAAGAATAAAAATAACCTTTCACAAGGCTTGTGAAACCACTTTTGGGGCGAGAAATGGCAGAAATGTCTCAAAAAACTTGGAAGTTAAGAGAAAAATGCCTATCTTTGCATCGACAAATCCCGCCCGCTTCCCATAAGAACAGCGTACCCAGCGGGACATTTTTTGTATATAGACATGAGATATACCAAACAAGCAATGCCTTTGCCACCTGCTTTATTTCATAGATGCTTAAATCCTCGCGGGCTATTCGCTTGTCAAGTGTCTCACCACTTACAAGCTCGGTCACGATATAGGCCAGTTGCTGCCCGTTGGCAATCAACGTCCCACTATCTACATACTTGCAAACATTCTTGCATGAGCAAGCGTCCCCTTGGGCCGAGCGCGGATGATTCAGTGTCTTAGCCACTTCCACCTCGATGATACTACCGTCTTTGTCAAACTGCGAGTATTGCAATTTCGAGTAGTATATCAGTTTTAGGAACCGAAGTTTTCCACTTGCATCCCTCACACGGTAGGTCTCCGCATAATCACCTTCCTTATGCGGAAATACTACCGCATATCGATTGTCTATTGTCTGTCCTTTTTGAAATAGAAACATCTCTTAATCCTTTATTTTACGTCACTTATGCACTTTCTCGCCAAAATATTTGGAAATTTGGCCGAAAACATGTACCTTTGCACTCAATAGAACCCGCCACCGCTTCTCGTCCGCAAGGAATGCAGCGTACCAGGGCGGGACATTTTTTGCTTACACGTTTATGAGATACACTAAGCAACTGCTTACACTCCAACAACAGATAGACGTTCTGAAACAGCGAGGACTCGTAATAGAGAACGAGGAAGAAGCCAAGAACGCACTCGACACCATCAGCTACTTCCGCTTGGCAGGCTATTGGCGACTGATGGAGATGGATAGACAGCAACACACATTCAAGCCAGGTTCCCATTTCTCCCAGATAATGAGCCTCTATCGTTTCGATGAAGAGTTGCGCGTTCTCCTCTTTTGCGTCATCCGACAGATTGAGGTTGCTGTCCGAGCAAGAATGATTCGTCTTTTTACAGAACGGCATGGCGCTTTCTGGTTTATGGAACCTGAATTGGCAGAGAACAGCAATCTGTTTGCCAGTAATCTCAGAAACTTGCAAGAAGAGCTGAATCGCTCTGAAGACGAATACATTCAAGAACATTTCCGCAAGTATGACGACCCGCCCATGCCGCCTGTATGGAAGACTATGGAAGTGGCATCTATGGGAACGCTTTCCAAGCTTTACAGCAATATGGACGACAGCGCAGCCAAGAAAGCCGTTAGTCGCAGTTTCTCCATCCCAAAGTTTGAGTATATGCGTAGTTGGTTGCGCTGCGTAACAGTCGTCCGTAATATCTGCGCTCACCATGCCCGACTCTGGAATGCAGTTATAGTCATCAACCCCAGCCTTCCCTGTCGCCTTCCCAATGCTTGGATAACCAATCGTCAACTTACTTCCGACAAACTCTATCCCCATCTGTGCTACATCGCCTACTGGCTCAACAGCATCAATCCTGCCAACACATTCACGAAGGACATCAAGAGTCTGATCGCAAAGTACCCTGCAGTTGATCCTGCCGCTATGGGCATTCCAAGAGGGTACCAGAATGAGCCGCTATGGCAATAGACTGCCACGGCAGAATTCCGCATAAGACTCATGCTTATGCGGAAACACCGCCGTGTAGCGATTGGCTATTGTGGCTATACATAAAAGAAGCGTGGGAATCTCCTGTCACTCGTCCCACGCATCGAGGCTCTGGCATCGCCCTAGTAGTTGAACGAGCAACGCCGAAGCCCACGTCGATATGTATATAAACGGCTATGACTGCCTCGAAGCCAATAATGGCTGTCAGCAGACCAATGTCGGATACTACATATCCATGAGCGTCATTGTTGCTTTGATTCCTGACTACTAGTTTGGAACTGCCAGATTCCGATGCGTCAAGCACAAAGCGTCAAGAACTCGCGTTTACGCGCTTGTCCTTTACAAGAACGCCTTTCCTATATATAGGTTCCCGTCCCGCAGCCTCCACCCTTGGGCTTCGGCATTGTTCAGAAAACGATGCAAAGATACAAAATTTTTAGGAATATGTATCGCTTTACCCCAAAAAGAATAAAAATAGCCTTTCACAAGGCTTGTGAAACCACTTTTGGGGCGAGAAATGGCAGAAATGTCTCAAAAAACTTGGAAGTTAAAAGAAAAATGTCTATCTTTGCAACGTCAGAGTCCACCACGCTTCCCGTCAGAACAGCGTACCAGGGTGGAACTTTTTTATTTATAGCCACAATGAAGTACAACAAGCAACCGCTCGACATTCCTGCACAGATGGCCATGCTGAAAGGACGTGGCCTGAATATCGCTGATGAGCAAGCTGCAGAAAAGACGCTAAGCAGAATTAGCTATTTCCGCTTAGCAGCGTATTTGCGCCCCATGGAGGCAGACAAGAATACTCATCAATACAAACCCAATGCCTCGTTTGAGAATGCAGTTGCATTGTATGAGTTTGATGCGGAGTTGCGTGAGATGGTGTTCCGTGCTATTGGTAAGATTGAGATTGCCCTCCGTACCAAGATGATACATCACTTCTCGCTGACATACAATGCTTTCTGGTTTTTGAAGATGTCGATATGCAAGGACGAACATCTGTTCTTGGAGAACCTGAGTTCCATTGACCGTGAGATTCATCGGAGCAAGGAAGACTTCATCAAGCAGCATTACAAGAAATACACTAAGCCTGCCTATCCGCCCGCATGGAAGACCCTTGAACTTCTGTCTCTGGGAACACTGACCAAGATATTCACAAATAGTTCAGCCACAAAAACCAAGAAGGCTATAGCACTGGATTTTGACTGTACGGCATGCCCGTCCATACGGGATAGGCCGTGCCAATCGGAAGAGTCTGAGTTGCCTTTGCCAGTAGTATGGCACTTAAAACGTAGAATACAGCAAAACCGCTAATCCATGTCCACCACTCGTAGTCTACTA
>Ga0310691_10003802_pt1 | contig 17615 bp, 12 predicted proteins | sample 176DNAGHGlowgp2_FD_203887 | JGI IMG/M metagenome (GOLD analysis project Ga0310691, IMG submission 203887) | Sheep rumen microbial communities from Palmerston North, Manawatu-Wanganui, New Zealand - 1766 DNA GHGlow gp2 (v2) (version 2) | ecosystem: Host-associated > Mammals > Digestive system >...
CATACCGTAGGTTTCGTTTTCCCATCGCAGCAGCGCCTCCGCTCCGATCAGCTGCTCGCTTTGCGCATCTACCACCGGCTGAAAGAACAGAGAGAAGCCCTGACATCCGTGCATGATGGAGGACCGGATGGCATGAAGCTGTTCAAGCCGCAGATGCGAAGCACCTTTCTCCTCATTCCGGAATTCAACCAGATCCCCCTGATGACGGACCTTTGATTCCGTATATGCGAAATTCAGACATGCGTAGACTGTCTGCGAATCCACGTCATAGTTCATCACCCGCAGCGCTCCGCAGTTCAGATTCAGAAGAATATTCTTCCCATCCACCCGGAAATCCTCGTGCAGACAGGCCCGGAATTCTTCATATTTTTCCTTCAGTTCCTGCAGAGGCATGGAATTACTGATGACCGCGAATTTTGTTCCGTCAATCCGATAGGTATGCCCGTGATTTCCAATGGTTTCATGAAGCTTCCTGGCATAGAGCTGCAGCACCCGGTTTCCAAAGTGATACCCATACATCTCATTGACTTCTGAAAAGCTTCCGATACCGATCAGAAGAACGGCGATTTCCGCCTTTCTTTTGATCCAGCCATCGAGATCCTCAAAGAATCCATACTGATTTCTGAACCCGGTCAGGGTATCGATATGTCCCTGTATGTTATGATTCCGGATCGTTCCCACAAAATAATCCGGCTCACCCAATGGATCACGAATCACAATGCCGCGGCAGGTACAGACATCATACTCTCCGGAGGTTCGCATGGCCCGATACTGCATGTCGTGGCCGAACTCTTTTCCGCTGAAGATTGCATTGATTCCTTTGCGGTATGCCCCCCTGTCTTCGGGATGAATCCGGTTTTCCCAGATATCTCCTGCGCCATACATGTATTCGGAAGGAAGGCCGAACGTATCAACAGCGTTTTTTGCCCAGCGGCTGTAGTCGTATTTCATGTCACAGAGATAGACATAGGTGCCCTCAGATACGATAGCAAAAGCCCTGTACAGTGAATCCAGCTTATTCCGGCGTTCATCCGTGATGATTCTGATTTCTGCTTTCTGTCCGCTGGAATGACTCTCAAGAACACGCTTCTGCTGCTTCAGCCGTTCTTTGTCCGCGTACATCTGACTGTCCGCGCGGTTGAACACATCCTCTACGGAATGATCCGCCAGCTTTGAATATTCCGCAAGACCGGACGCAATCACCGGTCCTTCTCCGATCCTCTGGTTTTCTTCCGACTGCTTGCGAAGAGCAGAGATCAGTTTCTCGCGGTCCGTATAATCTCTGTTCCGCAGAACCACCGCAAACTCATCTCCGCCGATCCGAAACACGGGACTGTGATCAAATATCCTGCAGATCAGCATGCAGGCGTCCTTGATGTAATCATCTCCCGCCTTGTGCCCTTCCGTATCATTGATGACCTTGAGGCCATTGATATCGCAGATGACAATCCCGAAGGGAGTCCTTTCTTCCTCCATTGTCCTCTGAAGTTCCTTCTCCATCTCCCTGTAGGCGGTCTTGTTTTTGGTATGTGTCAGTTCATCCCTGCGGGCAAGCTCATTGGCCATGGACAGCTGCGCAAGATGTTCCTGTTCTCTGCGGACATCATTGTCCCGGTTTTCCACACAGATGATGAAATGACTGTGGTCAGAGGAATAGGTCACTGACATGCGGGTATACTGGGTTTTGCCGCCCTCTGCATTCATCCGGTAATCCTGAATCAGCTGCCGGCTGTTTTCAAGCTGGGAAATCAGATGGTCCCGGTCAAGGAAATGACGGATTCGTTCCCGGTCATCCACATAGATCAGCCGGTCAATATTGGTTAACGACGTCGCAAAGAAATCGCTTCCTTCTTCCTTGACTTTCAGCTCTCCTGATTTTTTCCGGGTTGAGAATTCGGCATAGTTCGAGTTGCTGCAGTCAATGTAATAAATCAGATCATAATGATCCGCGAGCCTCTCTGCGATCCGGGTGAAGGTCATTCCTTTTTTCTGATCCGCCTGAAGGGCAAGCTGTGCCTGAACTTCCTCATCAATATTTTCAATACAGACAAGAATATGTTTCTCATCCTTTGCCATGATTTCCGTATGACGGATATGTCTTACGTTTCCGTTGAGTACAAGGCGGTAGGCAACGGAATAGGAATTTCTGTATTTCAGATTATTCAGCATGACCTCAGGGTAATGCAGGCTGAGGGCCATTTCCTGATCCTCAGGATGTACATATCTGCGGATGCTTCTGCGGCTTTCCGCGAAAAAATCATTTCCGGTAGCCGGTACATTCAGTTTCTTGTATTCATCCGTTGAAGATATTTCCGTGTATGTGCCCGTTTTGATATCAATGTAGTAGAGCGTATCATACTGTTCCGCAAGACTCGCCGTAATCTGATCATAGATTTCCTTCTGACGGGCAACTTCCTTGTTGATCTGTTTCTGACGATACTGCTCGGTATTCTCATTCAGACCGACAATCAGACGCATGCCTTCCTTTTCTTTCACCAGCGTTGCTTTCATCTGTACGTGCAGAGGTCCGTTTTCCGTAATCAGCCGGTAGCCGATTGTGAAGAAACCGATGCGTTCTATCTGCTCAAGAATATTCAGCTTGGAAAACGCCGCAAGAAACCGGTCGAGATCGTCCGGATGTGTGAAACGTCTTGCCTCTTCCGCAACCTTATCAAAGAAATGCTCTCCGGATCTTTCCTGATGAAAGGAATCTTCATAATCATGGGTGGAACTGAACTCATGATAGGATTCCGTTTCCGGATCCACAATATAAACACAGATAAAATTTCCTGTAAGCGCCTGAAGGCTGTTATATACCGTGCGCTCCTCCATGATCCGATCATATTCCAGGTGTTCCTTTACCCATTCATCCGTTTCCGATACAGAAAGAAGAATCACATCGGGATCCGCTTCTGACACGGTCATTCTCATACGGTGACAGACAGGGGTTCCATGGATTATCCTGCCGCAGACAAGGTTATATTCTGTTCTGTTTTTCGAGATTTCCATGAAAAACGAAGGATCCATTGCCTTCAGAAAAGCTTCCCTGTCTTCCTTTATGACTGATGTGGACGCGATATTGCGGCAGAAGTCAAAAAAACTGAAATCCGGCTCTTCCTTCACCGGTTTTCCGGTACGCTCATCCGTATGAAACCATATGAATGTGCCGGTATTGACGTTAACACAGAACAGCTCAACGAATTCCTTTGAAAAAGCCTGCAGACAATAAACATTCAGATCATTCTGATTCCACTCATTGTCATTGATCTCTTGATTCATGATTCCCTCCGCAAAGGATCCCATACCCTGTCACCAGAATTCATTCTATATATTTAATCGCAGAAACCGGCCGGGGATCCTTTCCCCTCTCATCTGTTTCACGCAGGAACATGCCTGCATAGTACTGTATTTATTGTAGCAGGTATGATGATTCAAAACTTTTTTTGATGTCGGAAAAACAAAGAATCATATCATGAAAATGCATTTTCTCTCTCATTCCCGCTGAAAATCTCTGAAAACAGGCTTTCCTTCCTGTCTTTCAGGAATCAAATGGATGGCATATAATAACGGAAAAGCAGACCGTACGGAAAATTACCGGTTCTGAACCAAGTGAACATGTGACAAAAGGGACATTCCATTTCTTTGGTGCAGCAGGCACTGTCCAGCCTCTCTTGCATTCAGAGGTACCTCAGAGAAACAAGGCCGGAAATACTGCTTTTTCAAGGAACAGGATCATCCGATGAAAAAGAAAGACTGGAAAACAGCAGTATGGATGATTGCGGTACTGGCCGCTGTTTTCTGTCTGTTTCAATGCGCTCATTCACAGCATACAGATGCGGATGCCGTTCAGGAACCTTCATTGAGTCCGCCTGCGGATAACCCGGATGAACTGCGGCCTGAGCAGCTGCCCGAGGATCATTATGACCTTTCCTATGAGGTCAAATTCCTGCTGGATGCCGATCAGGTACTGGACAGGGATCACCGGCTGAAGAAGGAATGGCTGAGTGCCTTCCGCATCCAGGATGAGTATCAGCCCATAGAGGTATGTTTTGTCGAAACAGAGAACAGATCCTTCCAGAAAGAGGGTTGGACGAACCGGATGCGTCTGAGGGAGGGCAGAAAAAAGATCGAGCGGACTTATAAGAAACGGTATCCTGTTTCTGACGGGAATATTGAGGCAGCCCTGGCTCAGGCTCAAAAGGATGGATTTGAAATCCCGGGAAAAAGCAACGCAGCAGAATCCAATGATAAGGAAAAAAACTCTGACCGCTTTGAGGCAGAGATTGACTGGGAATATGAGAACATGATCCTCAGTCTCAGCTGGAAGACTTCCGGAAAGCTTCCGGGAACTGACAGTCTTTTTGACCTTTCGGACTTGGAAATCAGGGACTTCATGAAAAACGCCATGCCGGAGATGGAAGCCGGCTGGAAACAGACAGACTGGGGCTATGCATTGATGGAACAGTCTGTTTCAGTCGGTCCCCTTCGCTTCCTGCGGGCCCAGGGCACACTCTTGGAAAGTGATATCACCGTTGAAATCTGGCCGCTTTCCAAAGACAGTCAGAACGAGGATCAGTATCTTGTGGAACTGTCATTTAAAACAGATCAATTGGAGGATGCCAGGAAAAAGAGACAGGAACTTACTTCCCTGCTGGATGAAAAAAAGATTCTTCTGCACCGGAATTCCACGAAAACCAGCCGGGTTCTGGATGCCTGGCTGAAGTGAATCCAATTATCAAAAGAAAAACCGAAATACGCCTTGCGCATTCCGGGCTGATAAAGACAGGAACCATCTGAGTTATCAGAGTTCCGGGTATTTTTCGCGGTCCATATACTTCCGTTCCAGACCCAGGCAAAGACTGAGCCAGTTTTCAGCGGTACGAAGCCTGTTTCCGCAGTTGATATGATATTTGTTCCAGACCTTCATGGCCTTGACACCGCCCTCTTCCAGCGCTTCCCGGATTTCTCTTAATTCTTTCTTTTTCGCAGGCGAAATCTGATCCAGCTTCAGCATATAATCAATCGCATCCATGCTGTCACGGGCGATAAAGGCATTGTTATGAATCACCTGCTTCAGCTCCTTGAGCGCACGCATGAAATACTTTGCGTCAATGGTATAGACGGCTTCCTTGGTGGTATTTGTGAAATGACGGCGATAGGACATCAGAACATTCGGCACAAAGGAAAGATCCGCCCCCAGGGCAGCAGCCGTCTGATAGGTGAAATTATCAAATGAGATCGTCTCCGGAAAGTCCGGATCCTTCATCATTTCACGAAGAGCAAAGTAAACCTGCCGGTCAAGAAACAGATTGCATCCGAAAACACGATGCGTAAAGAACGCATCCATCGGATTTTTGATCTCATATTCATAGGTGCTGGCAAAATCCGGATCTCTCAGCTTTCCTTCGCTGTCGATGATTTCCATATTGCAGGAAAAGCAGATCGGTGTGTCCTGCCCTTTCACTTTCTTAATATGTTCCGCAAGATTGACGTAGTGTTCCAGCTTGAATGGTTTCCAGATATCATCATTATCCATGTAGGCAAAGTAGTCATAATCCTCCGCCCCTTCCGTATTGATGATCAGATTGCGGTAGTTTCCATGAGGTCCCCGGCGGCCGGAGTTGTTTTCCATCATTTTCACGCGGGAATCTCGGGCCATGAAATCTCTCAGAATCTTCATGGTTGCCTCATTGGAGTTATCATTTGAGATCATGAGGGTCCAGTTGGGATACGTCTGTTTTTCAACGCTTTCAAATTCGGCACCGATGTATTCCTCCGAACTGTAAAGCGGACATAGAATCATTACTTTTTTATCAGTTTCCATTTTTCTTATTCTCTCCGGAATGTCTCCGCCTCATATTCTAGCAGTATCTTTTTCAAAAGGAAAACAGCCGGACGTTTTCTCTTCTTCATCCGTGCTGCCATATTGATTACCTGATCCCTTTTCCCGGTATGGTTTCAAGGATGTCTCTGAATTGTCATTTATGATCCCTGGAATGGAGTTCGTTCTGAAATGCCTTACATGTAAATGGACAGCGTCTTCCCTGAAAGTACTGATCCAGCACATTCTGAAACACCTCGATATGATCTGTCACAAGCGAAAACAGCGTCATGCATGAACAGAGCTTCCTGGCATCCGTTTCACCAAAGATCCGGACAGGATCTCTTTCGTCCAGTTCCAAAAGCGCTTCAGAGATTCGAACAAGCCGCTTTTGCAGAAGCGCATCATCCAGATACTCCCTGGCTTCCGCAAAGGAATCAATGGCATAGTACTGAGAAATGGAAGAGTTTCCCATCCCCTTGAGCTGCGGGAAAATATACCACATCCAGTGGGTCAATTTTCTCCCGTTCATAATCTCTCTGAGCGCACAGTCATAGTCCCGATTCTGTGCTTCATGAAACCGTTTCAGACTCATCGTCGGCATTTCCTTTCATACAGCGCGTATCATTCGCCGATGAACTGTCAGCGTTTTACATAATAATGCCTTGCGATCCATTTCGATATTCCGTCAAGTCCCGGATAGATCGTCCGTTCATTCATATTCAGCTGATCCAGAATATCCCGTAAATCCCAGCGAAGACTGCGGTCAATAATGTATTTGACCGTATGATCCGTATTCTCATCCAGATACTTTTCAAGATTACTGATACCTTTTGGAACCATGGAAAAAAAGGAATACTGATTGACAATCCGCTGATCGACAGACGGCGGCTCAATCATGACAAGAGATTTCGATCCCATGCTTTTGTCATAGTCTTCAATACTGTTTGTAATCTCCGTCAGGCTTTTCACAGAAAAGACATAGGTGCTTCTGTCATCCAGAACCTTTTTGTATTCCTCCGGCAGATATTTATTCAATTCTCTTGCATCGATCCGCCAGATCACGCAGTCTCTTTTTTCCAGACTGGAAAGGTCGACTTCCGAGTCGGCAAAATGCAGGGCAATAATCGGAGAAGGCGTCCAGTCCAGAAGTCTTGTGGGCAGACCATGGTGCTGTCCCACGATCATGGCCTTCCAGATGGACGCATCGATTGCAGGATCTTCAATGCTTGCATACTTAATGAAATTTTCAAGAAGATGCATTTCCAGGGAGCTGGCAAGATGACCGCAGTTGCGCATCAGGCTGGTGGACAGATCATAGGATGCGTCCGGCATCCCGCGGTAGAAATAAGAGCTTCTGAGCCGTTTGTTATCCGGATGTCTCTGATGTTCAAACGCAAGCTTTTCGATTCCTTCCAAAGTATCGATTTTCACAACATGAATCATATGGAACCCCCGCAGATGTCTTTCTAATAATATACCAGTCTCATGTGATCTGTCTGATGCTGTTCGTGCTGTTTCATATGAGGGTTAAATGGTCTTATGAAACAGGCTTCTGTCGGCCGTGTGATCCATCATGGAATCCTTCCCATGACTGCATGGTCCCAGCAGAAAGTTCCATGCAGTATTTTCATTCGGTCCATCCTTCATCCCCGCATACTTTCCGGAATGACCAGACTAAAGTGTCTGAAACAGAAAAAACAGATCTGAACCCCATGGGGATCAGACCTGTCTCACAAATAGTTTTCAGTCGAAGATATGGAACTTTTCCTTCGGAGAATAGCTTGTATGAAGCAGTTCTTCCGCAAGTTCACTTCCCGGTTTTTCAAGGAAATCCCTGTACAGCTGCTGAATCTGGGGATTATCAGAACTGATCCGCAGCTCACATGCCGCATCCTCATCATACAGTGCCTTCATTCGGAGTTCCTTGTATCCGTAGCCAAGCTTGCCGTTTTTGATCTTTGATGGAACAATGGACTGTCCGCCACCGTTGATACAGCCGCCCGGGCAACCCATGACTTCGATGAACGTATACTTGGAGGTTCCTGCCTTCACTTCTTCCAGCAGCGGTTTGGCTGCTGTCATGGAGGAAGTAATCGCAATCCAGATCTTGTTTCCGGCAAGTTCCACTTCCGCTTCCTTGACTCCATCCATACCGCGGCAGGCCATGAAGTCTACCTGTTCCAGCTTCTTTCCGTCAAGCTGCTGTTTGACGGTACGGAGCGCTGCTTCCATGACACCGCCGGTGGTGCCGAAGATAACGGCCGCGCCGGTGTAGTCACCGAGCAGATCACTGTCAAACTCCTCATCCGGAAGATCATTGAACTGAATTCCGTAAAGACGGATCAGTCTGCCGAGTTCCCGGGTTGTAAGAACCGCATCCACATCGACGTATTCAGCCGTCTTGTTTTCAGGACGCTGGATTTCTGATTTCTTTGCAATGCACGGCATGATCGAAACCACATAGATATCCTTGGGATCTACATTATGCTTCTTTGCCCAGTAAGTCTTTACAATCGCGCCGAACATCATGTGCGGGCTCTTGGAAGTGGACAGATGCGGCAGAAGCTCCGGATACTGATATTCAATATACCGGATCCATCCCGGTGAGCAGCTGGTGAACATCGGGAGCGTTCCGCCATTCTGAATTCTGTCGAGCAGTTCATTGCCCTCTTCCATGATGGTAAGGTCAGCACCGAAGTTGGTGTCATAGACACGGTCGAAGCCGCAGCGGTGAAGCGCCGCAACCATCTTTCCGGTCACTCTGGTTCCGATCGGATTTCCGAATTCCTCACCAAGTGATGCCCGAACAGCCGGAGCGGTCTGTACAACCACAACCTTGTCCGGATTATTGAGTGCAGCTACAACATCCTGAATGTTTTCTTTTTCCGTAAGTGCTCCGACCGGACAGTTGATGACACACTGGCCGCACTGCATGCAGTTGACATCCTGGAAGCTCTTGTTGTAGACCGGCGCAACAATGGTTTTAAAGCCGCGGTTTTCAAGACCAAGGATTCCAAGTCCCTGTACCTTGCGGCAGGTCTCGACACAGCGTTCGCAGAGAACACACTTGGAGGTATCGCGGACAATTCCATAGCTGAAGTCGTCAAACTGAGGTTCCGTATGCTCGCCTTCAAACTTATTGTCCCGGATGCCGAGTTCTTCACAGAGTGTCTGAAGCTCACAGTTCTGGCTGCGCTTGCAGGAGAGACAGTTCTTGTTGTGATTGGACATGATCAGAGAAACAGTATTTCTGCGTCCCCTTAATGCTCTTTCACTGTTTGTGAATACTTCCATTCCTTCACTGACCGGTGTGGTGCATGCGCTCAGAAGTGTACGTCCGTTTTTCACTTCAACCAGACACACGCGGCAGTTGCCGGAACGGTTGATATCTTTGAGATAGCACAGCGTCGGAATATTGATTCCGGCGGAACGGGCTGCGTCCAGGATGGTCATTCCGGATTCTGCAGTCACATTGACATTATTGATACGAAGATGTACAGCAGTCATCGTCATTTCCCTCCTTTTCCATTAACGACGCACAACCGCGCCGAAGCGGCATGCGTTCAGACAGCTTCCGCACTTGATGCACTTGTCCGGATCGATCTTGAATACTTCTTTGCCGGCAACACCGCTGATGGCGCCGACCGGGCAGCCTCTCGAGCAGAGCGAGCACTTACGGCACTTATCCGGATCAATGGAGTAGGTAAGAAGATCCTTACAGACGCCCGCAGGGCATCTCTTCTCAAGAATGTGTGCTTCATATTCGGAGCGGAAGTGAGACAGTGTGGAAAGGATCGGGTTCGGAGCCGTCTGGCCGAGTCCGCAGAGCGCAGTATCCTTGATGTCCTTGCAGAGCTGTTCCATTTCATCGAGCATCTCCATGGTTCCCTCACCCTTGGTAATCTTGGTGAGCATTTCCAGAAGACGTTTGGTACCGACACGGCATGGGGTGCACTTTCCGCAGGATTCTTCCACAATGAATTCCATGTAGAACTTGGCAACGTCAACCATGCAGTTATCCTCATCAAGGACGATCATACCGCCGGATCCCATCATGGAACCTGCCTTAATCAGGTTGTCATAGTCAATCGGAGTATCGAGTTCTTTTTCTGTGAGACATCCGCCGCTCGGTCCGCCGGTCTGAACTGCCTTGAACGCTTTGCCGTTCGGGCAGCCGCCGCCGATTTCATAAATGATTTCACGAAGTGTGGTTCCCATCGGAATCTCAACAAGACCGGTATTGCGGATCTTTCCGCCAAGCGCGAACACCTTGGTTCCCTTGGATTTTTCCGTACCCATGGCAGAATACCAGGCCGCACCGTTATTGATGATCTGAGCGACGTTGGCAAGGGTTTCAACATTGTTGATGCTGGTAGGCTTGCCCCATACACCCTTGACTGCCGGGAAAGGCGGCTTGGGTCTCGGCATGCCTCTCTGGCCTTCGATGGAAGCGATCAGAGCAGTTTCCTCGCCGCAGACAAACGCACCTGCGCCAAGACGGATTTCAATATCGAAATCAAAACCGGTACCGAAAATATTCTTGCCAAGGAGTCCGAGTTCCTGGGCCTGACGGATCGCAATCTTGAGACGGTGAACGGCAATCGGATACTCCGCCCGGATATAGATATATCCAAGATGGGCACCGACGGCATAAGCCATGATTGCCATGCCTTCGAGCACTGCATGGGGATCCCCTTCGAGAATAGAACGATCCATGAACGCGCCCGGATCTCCTTCATCCGCGTTGCAGATGACATATTTCTCATCCCCTGGCTGATCCTTCTCAAACTGCCACTTCACGCCTGCAGGAAAACCGGCTCCGCCGCGTCCTCTGAGACCGGAAGCCTTCATTTCATCGATGACTTCCTGAGGAGTCATGGAAGTGAGTGCCTTGGCAAGGGCCTGATATCCGTCAACAGCGATATATTCGTTGATATCCTCAGGACCGATCTTACCGCAGTTGCGAAGCGCGATACGCTTCTGCTTCTCATAGAACTTGATCCTGTCGATATCAAGAATCTTCTCATGGGTTTCCGGATCCTCATCCGACATCTGCATGTCTTCAATGACCCGTCCGTTTACGACATGTTCCTCAACAATGCGTTCCGCGTCCTCGGGCTTTACATGGCAGTAGTAAACTCTGTCCGGATAAATCGCAACGATCGGTCCCTTCTGACAAAGACCGAAGCATCCGGTCTTGACCAGATTGATTTCCGACGCAATCCCGCGTTTCACAAGTTCTGCCTTGAGGTTTTCAATAATCTTTTCGGAACTGGAAGCACTGCATCCGGTACCTCCGCAGGTAAGAATATCCATGCGGATCGGCGAATCCGCCGCTTTTTCTCCGCTCTCACGCAGAGAAACACGTCCGCGGGACTGATCGCGGAGTTCATTTAACTCTGTTATGCTTTTCATATTCTCCTATACCCTCACGCCATTTTCTCAGCGGCCTTGATCCGGTTGATCTCGCTGACCACTGTTTCCTTGGTGCAGTTTCCGAATACCTTGCCGTCAATAATGCATACCGGCGCAAGACCGCACGCACCCAGGCACCGTGTTGCGTCCAGTGAGAAAACACCGTCTTCACTGGTCCGGTTGATCTCGGCGCCGGTCAGGCTTACCGTCTCATCAATCAGCGCCTGCGCACCCTTTACATAGCACGCGGTACCAAGACAGATATTGATGACATGCTTGCCTTTGGGACTGGTCGTAAACTGAGCATAGAAACATACGACTCCATATACATCCGCAACACTTGTTCCGGTTGCTTCGGCGATTTTCTCCATCGCCTCAAATGGAACATACCCTAATGAATCCTGCACATCGTGCAGCATGACGATCACCGGACCGGGTTCTTCCCGGTGACGTTCGACAATCGCATCGATTGTCCTCAGAGAATCTAGATTCAGTCTCTCCATCACTGCTCCTCCTTCTTCTTCTCTGTTAATAACCAACTGAACATCCTGTCAGACAAAACGGAAATCAGGATAATGACCAGCGTCCATGCAAGAATGCCGGTTGTATCAAGATTCAGTCTGGCAAAGTTCATCTGCCTGCCGATTCCGGTTCTGACCTGACCCAGTATTTCCGCCATGATTCCTACCTTTAGTCCCAGACCTGCAGCTGTTCTCCCGGTCTGCAGAATCTCAATCAATAGGACAGGCAGAATCCTGCTTCTAAGACGCATGAGAAATGTCTCCGGATACAGAAGATCCACATCCCGAAGAGCAGGATCCTCTGATGAGAGACAGTTGATAAACGCGTTGTAGAACACAGGAAACAGAATCATGAAGCTCACCGCGCTGACAGCCCCTTCCGATCCCAGCCAGATCAGGGCCAGAATCATATAGCTGATATTCGGTATGGTGCGGGTGATGATCTGAATCGGCGCAAACAGACTGCGAAAGGTTTCATAACGCTCAGCCAGAACCGCGATGACCATGGCCAGAACAAGAGACAGAATAAATCCGCGGGTTACCCGCAGAATCGTACTCCCTACTGCCTGATAAAACATCGGCTGGGCAAACAATGAAGCAAAACAGCGAAGTGTCTCGAGCGGAAACGGAATCAGAATGTCATTTCCGACTGAAACCGCTGCCATCTGCCATAAAACAAGCAGAATCAATATACTGAGCACATGTCCTTTTTTCATCTGTTCCTCCGTATTATACACTTTTGCGTCCAAGTTGTTATTGAAATCACGGATTTTCAAATAGAAAATGGGCAGATTCCTGCCCTTTTCCATTCTGATTCTGATGATCTCAGATTACTGAATCACTGCACCGCTGATATCTTCAATACCGAACAGCTTGGCAAAATCCTTCAGCTGATCCATATGATCCTTTGCGGACACAATATTGATATTCATCTTTTTCCAGGTCTTTGCGGCAACCTGAGTGCTCGGGATACCGAACTGTTCCGCGCCGCCGGCTGCCTCAATCCGCTTGACAAGATCTTCTTCCGAAAGGCCATTGAGTTCCGTGGAAGCAGCGCTGAGTCCCGCCATCAGACTGTCATAGATTGCCTTGTTCTCTTCATATTTATCCTTGCGGACAAAAAGAGCTGCCTGAGGGAATCCGCCCTCGCCGTAAAGCTGCTGAATGTCGGAAATCACTTTGAGATCCAGACCGTTTTCCTTTGCCTTGCCGATCGTGGCAGTGACATTCGGTTCTGCGAGCATCGCAACAGTGGTTTCCTTCGCAAGCAGAGCCGCGCTTGCCTCAGCCGTGCTGTTGTACCAGGTAATCGCATCTGTGGGAAGCTTATCGCCGAACACCTTGTTGAAAACCATACCGGTAACGGACTGTTCGCCGAAGGAAGCGACTTTTGTCCATGTGGAAGGATCGTCCGAGGTATCTGCTGTTCCTACCATGTAGAGGTTGCCCCATGTCACAACTCCCAGCATACGGTAGCTGGTCTTGTCCGCGGAGGCAAGCTTCAGTCCGAGGTTGCTCGGGGCAATGATCACATCATACTCCGGAGTCGGATTGACGAACGCGGCCTGAAGTGCATCTGCGCCATCCACAAATGTCACATTCTTACTTCCGGATTCCACAACCGGCAGAAGGGACATGGCCGGTGCACCATTGGGAGCCAGGATCTTAATGTCAGCTGCCGCATTCAGGGTATCAATGATCTGCTGGGCGTCTTTTGCGGCCTCCTGTACTACGGCTTCCGCCTGCTGCGCAACCGCCTCAGCCTCTTTCTGTGCCTCGGCAACCGCGGCCGGATCCAGACTTGCGGCCGGTGCCGGGGTGCCGGCACTGGTGCTGCTTCCGCAGCCTGCCAGAAGCAGTAAACCTGCCAGCATAATACTCAATCGTTTCTTCATTTCTTTCCTCTCCTTTTTTACTGTTTGGAATACGCGGCCTTGACGGAAACACCCTCAAGCCTGCCAAGCTTTCCGGTCAGCGCAGAGATCGTTTCTGTCGGGGCATCCACCGCCACACTGATCAGAGAAATGTTCCTGGCTCTGTAAGGAATTCCCATACGGCCGATAATCCAGGGACCGAATTCATGCAGAATCCGGTTCAGTTCATCCGTCTGATCCAGATTTTCAACGATGATCGCAATAACAGCAATTCTGTTTTCTTCCATATCCTTTCACCTCCATGAAATAAAAAACCGATCCCTGTCATCTGACAGAGATCAAACACAGAAAATGGAAAACTGTGATCGTCTTCGTATCGCTCCGAATATTCATTGCGGTCGGATGACTCAATCATAGTAACAGATTTTTAGAAATAGTCAAAAATGAATATCATGAATATCAGGATCCGTGCTCCTGTTCTGTTTCATTTTCTGCTGAAACTTCCTGCTCACACGCGAAAACGAGAAACAGATACGGCATCAGAACCAATGTTTCAAAAGAAACCGTCAGTACCGCCAGTGTACCGGCTATGGAAAGAATGGTGATCAGGGATCTCTTACGGATGAAAACGGATTGGTTTTCCAGATGATGGACCGCGTGAAAAAAGGAAGTGAAATAAACTGCCATTGTGGATAACAGACCGAACACGCCGGTGTTGATCAGTACCGTAAGATATTCACTGTGGGCATTGGCATACATCCATCCCGGTGAAAGCTTATCAATATAATCCACATAATCCCAGTTGCTGAAATACCAGGTAAAATAGCAGTCCGGACCGGCTCCGATCAGCTTGCGGAAAAAAGGAAACTCCAGAAAGACTCTTCTGGAAAACCGCCAGAGCGCGCCTCGCTTGTTTCCCCAGCGGTCCGGAAGATACGGAATCCCTGTCATCTGAACGCACAGCAACGCCACAACCGCCAAACCAAGAATCCCTCCAAGCAGATTTCCGGCAGTGTTCAAAGAGAGAATCCCAGGCTTATCGTCTGTTCTTTTTTTCAGAAACAGAATCAGGAAAATGGAGGCAGCAGCCAGAAAGAGACCGATATGATTTCTGGCAAAAAAACCGATGCAGTTATCTTCATAGACCGTAAATCTCCGGTACAGATCAGGGCTCAGGATCCAGAGCAGATTCATGATCCACGCAAGCAGACTGAACTCTGCCAGAAGAACGAAAAAACGCACCAGCAGCTGACGAAAGCAGAGGCCAAGAAGAAGCAGGGTTCCGGAAACTGCCAGAAGATACAGATAAACGGCATTGGATCCATTCAGAATCAGAGAAAACAACCCGAAAAAACACAGCAGACCATAGAGACAGACCCGTTTCTTTTCAAAGGCATCTTCCAGGACAAACAAACCGATCAGCACGGATACCATGACCGCCTGATACCCGCAGTACCAGTTGATGTTTCCGATTGTGGAAACACAGATTTCCTCATTCAGATAGTTATCAAAGGCAATCAGTCCGCATCGCTGGATCAGCTGGATGAGCATGACTGGGAAAAAACCGCTTGCCAGCATGAAAATACTTCGGGTATTCCAGCGAAAAAGACGGGAATACAGGAAATAGAAAACAAGAATGATCATCTGGGTCAGCCATCCCATCTGCCAGCCGAAGGTGCCCCAGAGCGCTTCCTCATGATCATGGGCAAACACAAAGGAAACGGTGATCACAGCCCCATACGCAAGCATGGCCCAGTCCGTAACGGAGTTCTTCCGGTTCCAGGGATCCAGGAGTTCCTGATCCGGATTCCTCTGAAACAGAAGACTCAGATAAAGGATTCCCGTACAGGCAAGCACAAACACGGATACCGTACGCCAGAGAATGAATTTATCATATCCGATCGCCTGATAGTGATCTGGAATGTACAGCGGCAGAACCAGCCCCAGAAACAGAAGATAACCGTTCAGAAGAATCTGCATCAGCTTCCATGTCCGTTTATCCTGAGATCCGGACTGCTCTTCTTTTGGATTTGGCAGAGGTTTCTTATACTGTAGTTTCTGCTTTCCCATCTGTATCCCCCATTCAAACGGAAATCCCGGCAGCTTTATGATAAACTGCCGGGAACGGACTGCGGATTGTATTCCGCTTATTTTTTCTTCTTCCAGACGGCGTAGAGCTTCACATCATCACCGGTTGATGAAAATGCTTTGTAGCTGGAAGTGTTCTTAAATCCTGCCTTGGCGGCATCTTTTTCCAGAGACCAGCCGACAAGCGTATAGCCGTCTCTCTGTACATTCGCCTTAATCGCCTTCTTCTTACTGAAGGTATGACGGAATGAGGATGTGGAAGAACTTCCGCTTTCACCGGTAAATGTTCCGCCGTTTGCGTCCAGTGTAACGGTATACTCCTTCGGTGTCCATTTTGCATAAAGCGTTTTGTACTTTCCGGCATACTGAATCAGAAACGGATAATGGGATTCCGGCAGAGGGTATTCCGCCTGTTTGGAAACAAACCATCCGGCGAAATGATATCCGGTTTTGCTGATATTTAAATTAAAGACTGACAGATCACTTTCCGCGGTGTATGTTGTGACCTTGCTGGATTTCGACCTGGTATCTCCTTCGAAAACACCGCCGTTGGAATACTGAGTCAGTTTGCATTTCTGAAGCTGCCATACGGCATAGAGCACGACATCTTTCCCTTCGGATGAGAACTGTTTATAACTTTTGCCGGTCTTATAGGTCGGCTTCTGAGCATTTGGATCTTCTGACCAGCCAAGCAGCTTATATCCACTACGGGCTGCTCTGTTCTTAATAGCCTTCTTTGTTCCGAATGTATGAGTGAAGGAAGCTGATGAAACAAAGGAACTTGCATCATTGACAACCTGTCCGCCGTTTCCGTTCAGAGTGACAGTATAGGTATTCGGACGCCATGCCGCATAAAGTGCCTTATAGCTTCCGGCTCTGTTGACGATGTTATTCACATTCGGAATGACATAGTATTTCGATCCCTTGGGATTCCCGTTCTTTGCGGCCCAGCCGAGGAATGTAAATCCTGGCTTTGAGATGCTGAGATTGAAAATGGACATATCGCTTTCAGCGTTATATTTTGTCGAAATGCTTTTCACAGGTTTATCCATTCCGGCGAATGTGCCGCCATTGCCATACTGAATCAGAGTATAATCAACTAACTGCCAGACCGCATACAGCGTGACATCTCTGCCGTTTTCAGAAAAATTCCTGTATTTGACAGCTGCTTTGTATTCAGCTTCTTCCGCTTTGGGATCCGTGGACCAGCCGAGAAATTTATAACCGAACCGATTGACTTTATTCTTAATTGCCTTCTGTTTCCCGGATACATGCAGGAAACTTGTGGAATCAACATAGTTGCTGGCATCATTGAGGACAGTGCCGCCGTTTCCATTCAGTGTAACCGTATATTCGATCTTTTCAGAGGAAGTACCGTCCATAAGTGCTTCGGATTCCTCACTTCCATCCTCAGCTGCTGGATCTGTTTCTTCTTTGTTCTCTGCCACGGGATCCGCAGTTTCAGGATTTACCGGTTCTGACTCCACTGCAGTCTGCTCTTTTGTCTCAGTTTCAGTTGAAGAAACTGATTCTGTGACTTCTTCTGTCTCAGCAGATTCTCTGCCCTCAGTTTCTTCTGTTACCGTCTGCTCCTGGGATTCTGCTTCTTCCGGTGTCGTTGCTGTGTCCGTTTCAGCCGGTTCTTCCGCTGACACAGAAAAAGCATTGAGGTTTGCAGCACTGAACATCATCGCTGCTGTAAGTACCGCACAAAAAAAACGTTTCATATTATGGTTGCCCCCTTCTTCTCCTTAATTTTAAACTGTACCCCGATTTTTTGCAAAAGCATTTTTCCCCTTCAGAAACCATAAAAAATGCCTGGCCTTCTTTCTTTCATCTGCAGAAGAATGATCCTGTGACTTGTGTCTGTAAATAACATCGGAAATAAACTGA
>Ga0310691_10003804_pt1 | contig 17604 bp, 16 predicted proteins | sample 176DNAGHGlowgp2_FD_203887 | JGI IMG/M metagenome (GOLD analysis project Ga0310691, IMG submission 203887) | Sheep rumen microbial communities from Palmerston North, Manawatu-Wanganui, New Zealand - 1766 DNA GHGlow gp2 (v2) (version 2) | ecosystem: Host-associated > Mammals > Digestive system >...
GATTTGCGCTTTTCATCCTCGGTACGGGGGTGACAACCCAAAGAGGGAAAGGGGAAAGCGCAAACTTCGTTTGCTTATCCCCCTTTCCCCCTTTAGGTTTTCGCCCCCGAGCCCCCGCTTTCCTGATCCCCCTATCCCTCTATTCGCTCGACTTTTGTTTCTTTGCTTCGAGAAGCCAACAGGCGAGAGCGGAACCGGGATAGAACAGCGCGCTCAGGCGGCGCTTTGCTGTAACGGCTGTCGGCACTGCCGACCGGATAATTTATGTGGGGAGCACTTGTCAAATCGGACAAAATAGTGTATAATAAAAAAGATATAATGGAAAAGGAGGGGTAACCGATGTGCGGAATCGTCGGTTTTACCAACGCAAAGGCAACTAAGAACGCTGAAAGCGTGCTCAACGCGATGACAGAACGCATCCGTCACAGAGGCCCCGATGCGGGCGGGCGATACCTCAGCGATGATATTGCGCTCGGCCACAGGCGGCTCTCAATCATCGACATTACCGATCAGGGAAACCAGCCGATCTTCAATGAGGACAAAACCGTTGTGCTGATTTTTAACGGCGAGATCTACAATTACCGTGAAATCCGCGAGGATCTGACCGCAAAGGGACACAGTTTCTCTACCGGAACCGACTCGGAGGTTCTGGTTCACGGCTATGAGGAGTACGGCGCGGAAATCCTGCAAAAGCTGCGGGGAATGTTTGCCTTTGTCATCTGGGATGAGAAGGCGAAAACACTCTTCGGCGCAAGGGATTTCTTCGGCATCAAACCGTTTTATTATGCGGAAATGAACGGCACGCTGCTCTTTGCAAGCGAGATCAAGGCGCTGCTGCCGCACCCCGCCTTCGAGAAAAAGCTCAATACCGAGGTGCTGGAGCAATACCTGACCTTCCAGTATTCCCCGACTGAGGATACCTTTTTCGCGGGCGTCAAAAAGCTGATGCCGGCGCACTACTTCCTCTACAAAGACGGCAAGCTCACCGTTCAGCGTTACTGGGATATCAAATTCGAGGCGGATGAACAGCCGTTGCTCGGCGACTGGGTCCGCATGATCTCCGAGACGTTTCAGGATTCCGTTGCAGCACATAAAATCGCTGATGTCGAAGTCGGCAGCTTCCTGTCATCCGGCGTCGATTCGAGCTATGTCGCGGCAGTCGCGAATGTAGACAAAACCTTTACCGTCGGATTCGGCACCGACGAAAAATACAATGAAATCGGCTGGGCAAAACGGTTCTCCCGTGCGATCGGCAAGGAGAATTTCAGCCATGTGATTACGCAGAAGGAATACTGGGACGTGCTCCCGACAATTCAGTACCATATGGATGAACCGCTCGCCGATCCCTCCTGCATCGCGCTGTACTTTGTCTGCAAGCTCGCCGCAGAGCAGGTCAAGGTTGTGCTTTCGGGCGAGGGCGCCGATGAAATCTTCGGCGGCTATAATGTTTACAGCGACCCCGGCGCAACATGGTATGACAAGCTGCCGATGGGACTGCGGCGCGGCATTGCAAAGGCTGCGGGAGCGCTGCCGGCAAAGCGCGGGCTCAATTTCCTTGTGCGGAAGGGCACGTCAACGGAAGAACGGTTTATCGGCAATGCCTATATTTTCACGCCGAAGGAGCGCAAATCGCTGCTGAAAATCCAGACCGCTGCGCCTGATCCGACTGCAATCACCAAGCCCTATTATGACAAGGTGCAGAATGAGGATGATGTGACGAAAATGCAGTACCTCGACCTGCATCTCTGGATGGCAGGCGATATTCTGCTGAAAGCGGACAAAATGAGCATGGCGCATTCGCTGGAGCTGCGCGTGCCGTTCCTCGATAAAAAAATCATGGCGCTTGCCGAGCAGATTCCGACAAGATTCAGAGTGACGCACAAGTTCGTGACGGACAGAAATACGCCGTATGTGACAAAATATGCGATGCGGCTTGCGGCAAAGCGGAGCACCCCGCCCGAAACTGCGGGTACTGCGGCAAAGAAAAAGCTCGGATTCCCTGTGCCCATCCGCGTCTGGCTGAAAGAGGACGGCTGCTATGAAACCGTGAAGCAAGCCCTGACCTCGCCCGCAGCAGAGCAGTTCTTCCGCACGGAAAAGCTCGTGAAGCTGCTGGACGATCACAAAAAGGGCAAAAAAGATAACAGCCGCAAAATCTGGACAATCTATATGTTCCTTGTCTGGTATAAGGTGTATTTTGAGGATGAGCAGGAAATCGGAGGGAAGGCAGCATCATGAGCACGCAGTATTCGCATCTGATTGATTTGAACGATTACCCGGTCGAGTGGTGGGATAAGGTCATCAAGCTCGGCGCATCCATGTACGCACACCCGCAGCGCTATGTGCAGGCTTGCGCGGGAAAAATCATGGCGACGCTCTTTTATGAGCCCTCAACACGGACACAGATGAGCTTTCAGTCTGCGATGATCCGCCTGGGCGGCAGCATCATCGGCTTTGACAATCCGATGAGCAGTTCGGTCTCAAAGGGCGAGAATATCAAAGACACCACAAAGGTTGTCAGCAGTTACTCCGATATCCTGATAATCCGGCACCCGATGGCGGGTACGGCAAAGGCTGCTGCACTGACGGCGGAATGCCCGGTGGTCAATGCCGGAGACGGCGGACACCTGCATCCGACACAGACACTGACCGATCTGCTGACGCTGCACATGGAGAAAGGCAGGCTCGATCATCTGACAATCGGGCTCTGCGGCGATCTGCTGTACGGCAGAACTGTCCATTCGCTCTGCAAGGCACTCTCCTGCTATGAGGGCAACCGGTTTGTGCTGATCTCAACACCGGAGCTTCAGGTTCCGGAGTATATCACGAAAATGCTGCGCGATTCGGGCTGTGAATTCCGCACCGAAACCTCGCTCGATGCGGCAATCGGCGAACTGGATGTGCTGTATATGACGCGGATTCAGCGCGAGCGCTTTCTCTCGGAGGCGGAATATCTCGCGCAGAAGGACGTCTATCGCCTGACAACGGAGAAGATGAAGCGCGCAAAGCCGGATCTGGCGGTGCTGCATCCGCTGCCGCGTGTCGATGAAATTGAGATTGCAGTGGACGACGATCCGCGTGCGCTGTACTTTAAGCAGGCGCAGTACGGGATGTATGTCCGCATGGCGCTGATCCTGCGGCTGCTGGAAAGCGAAACCGCTCTGCCGGTTCTGCACGGCGTCGAGGACAACAGCCTGCACTGTGTGAATCCGAAGTGCATTACGGCACAGGAGCACTATCTGCCGCATCGGTTTATTGAAGTCAGCGGCAAAACTGTCTGCGAATTCTGTGAAGAACGCGCAATCCCTGTGCGCTGATCCGGGGGAAGACAAATTCCCCGCATACATACACCGTTTCACCGAAAACACCGCTGAACTCCGGTTCAGCGGTGCAGCGTTTTATGATCCAAAGAGGGGGCTATACAAATCAAAAACCCGATATACCGGCGCGCACTCGCGCTCTCTGTCCCGATGATGATTCAGAACGGCATCACAAATGCGGTCGGGCTCGTCGATCATGTCATGGTCGGCAGTCTCGGTACTGAGGCAATGACCGCCGTTTCCATCGTCGGACAGCTTATTTTTGTCTTTAATCTCGCAATTTTCGGCGGGCTCTCCGGCCCCGGTATTTACGGCGCACAGTTCTTCGGTCAGGGCAATACCGAAGGAATCCGCAACAGCTTCCGCATGAAAATCAAAATCAGCTTTTTCTGTCTGATCGCAGGGTTGGCGGTCTTTCTCACCTGCGGCAGAGGTCTCATCGGACTCTATCTGCACGGCGAAAGCGAGGAGGTCGATGCTGCCCTGACCGTGACCTACGGAATGCAGTATCTGAATATCATGCTCTTCGGGCTGCTGCCCTTTGCCGTGACGCAGATTTATGCGGGCACGCTGCGCGAAACCGGCGAGAGCATCAAGCCGATGAATGCGGGACTGGTTTCCGTCGGCGCGGATATCGTGCTCAATTATCTGCTGATTTACGGCAAATTCGGCTGCCCGCGGCTCGGTGTCCGCGGCGCTGCAATCGCGACTGTCATCGCAAGAATATTGGAAATGAGTGTGCTGCTCTTTGGGGTCAGCGGAAAACGGCAGAAAAAACGCTATCCGTTTTTGTCCGGTGTCTGGAGCACGCTCAGAATTCCTGAGGATTTGACCAAGCGTATGCTGAAAAAGACTCTGCCGATCTTCTGCAACGAATTTCTCTGGGCGGGCGGGATCGCCGCGCTGACACAGTGTTATTCAACCCGCGGGCTGCATATCGTCTCCGGCATGAATATCTCCAATGCACTCTGCAATTTGCTCAATGTCGTGTTTGTCGCGCTCGGTTCGGCGGTCGGCATTCTGATCGGACAGGAACTCGGTGCCGGCAGATATGAGCAGGCAAAACGGGATTCGTTTTCGCTGACATGGTTTACAGGTCTGCTCTGCGTCGGCCTGACCGTGATTCTGGCGTCTCTCTCCGGCGTGTTTCCGCTGCTATATGATACAACGGACAATGTGCGGCATCTCGCACAGATGTTTATTATCGTAACAGCGCTGTTTTTTCCGGTGCAGGGAGTTCTGAATGCGCTCTATTTCACGCTGCGGTCCGGCGGCAAAACACTCGTTACCTTCCTCTTTGACAGCGTGTTCAGCTGGGCGGTGACGCTTCCGCTTGCGCTCCTGCTCTGCTTCCTGACGAAGCTCCCGATCATCGCGGTTTATGCCATCGTGCAGGCGGTCGATATCGTGAAAATTATCATCGGCACTGTGATGATCCGCAAAGGAATCTGGATCAGCAATCTTGCGGCAGAAACAACGGAATGAACCCCTGCGAGGGTATTCGTAAAATATTTTTCTGCGCCCATTGAAAAAATCTGCATAATGTGGTATAAGACGGCGGTGCCGCCCTCCGTTTTTGCTCCCCGGCAATCTCCCAATAGATTTTGTTTCACGCTCCTATTGCGTTTTCCGATATAATGTGGTATAATTGTATTGACAGGCGGCATCTGCTCCTGTAAAGCCGATGCCGCCTTCCCTTTCAATATTGAATTGCCCCGGTACCTCAGTAGGATAGAGGGTTCGCCTCCTAAGTAAATCCCCCACAGCGATATTTCGTGTTTCATATAATTATAAGCCCTGATAGCTCAGTAGGATAGAGCGGGTGCCTCCTAAGCACCAGGCCATCGGTTCGATTCCGGTTCAGGGTGCCAAATCCGACGGAAATGCGATGATTTCGACATTCCGTCGGATTCGCTTTATGCGGAAATGTGCTGGCGCATTTGCCCGAAAACTGGCGGGAATCTCAAAAAGTACAGGCGCAACATCGTTATAGTTTTGCTGAGCGATTGGAAAAAACAATCGAAAACTGCAACAAAACTGCAACTCATGGATAGTATTTCGTGTATTTTCCGTCTATTATTCCTGTTTCCGTGTATTATTCTCGTCTTCGAGAAAAGCAGAAAGATCAAGCTTGGAAAACAGCTCTTCTTCCAATTTAAGTGCAATTTCTCTGCGCTTCTTTTCGATTGGACTCAGATAGACTGACATGAGCATATCCGGTGTTGCGTGGCCCATGTTAGCCTGAACCGCCTTGATATCATTTCCGGACAAATCCATCTGAATAGTAGCTCCGGAATGGCGCAGGCTGTAAAACACAACATCGCGAAGTGTACCGAAGTGAACATACTTATGAAATCTTCGAGACAACATTTTGTCTGTGAACGGTCTGCCGTTCTTCTGATGAAAGACCAGGCCGAAATCTTCTGCCACTTCGCCGTACTTTGCTTTCCATTTTTCGTTCCGTGCTTGAAGAATTTCGAGCATATGCATGACGGTCGGCGGAAGATAATCGTTCCGCTTGCTGTTTTCATTCTTCAAATTGGTCAGGACAAGCATAGTAGAGCAGTTTTCTTTCGTTTCCGGAAAAACAAAGTGGACAGGTGTACCTGTACGTTCTACATCCGCTTTATTCAATCTGGCCAATTCATAATGAATATCCAGTTTGCCGACGGAATCATTCGGAACCCGGATAATGTCATCCCAGTGGAGTGCAAGGAGCTCTCCAATTCTCATAGGTCCGCTGATCATTAAACTGATCATAACCATCAGTTCAAAATCGTCACAGCCCTGCAATGCTTCCAGTGCTTCTTCGACAGTCCACTGTTGATACGACTGCCTCGTTTCTTTCGGCAACTTTGCGTCTGTAACTGGATTCGTTGTCAGTAAACCCATTTGAACGGCATATCGAAAGGCCGGATTCAGGATTTTTTTCACATCGCGTACCATGCGAGGCGAGATTTTCACGGTTTCACCGTCTTTCTGCTTCACCGCATCATGCGCCAGCAGATCGGCATAATACTGTTGAATATAGTATGTCGTGACATTTTCGATCGGTTCATCACCGATGAATGGATAGATATAGTGTTCAACGGTTCCTCTGCTGCCGCTGGCAGTCCTGGCTCTCCATTCACCTTCAGCACAATGCTGTGCGATGTACGCTTCAACAATGTCTTTGACTGTCGCACATGACTGTTCCGCTGAATTTTCATAATGAATGGCTTTTTTGCGGGCGTAGCGAGGCTTTCGATAGATGCGATCTTGTTTTTCTGCTTTCTTTATTTCCAGAAAAGCAGCATCCGCCTCTTCCTTGGTATCAAACGTATGCCATTTCTTCCGTTTGTTTCCTTTGTCATCCAAGTATTGCTGAATCACTATGTGTTTACCGTTTCTCTGATGCCTTGCTGCCATTTTATGCTCCTTTCGAAACGCCAAGGAAATCAAAAAAGCTTTGCTTGATGACGCGATAGGCCCGGCCGCATCTTACAACCTTGAAATTTGCGTTTTCACCTGCATCATAAGCTTCTACAACGAGGTCATAAGCAGAAGAAAGGCTGATGTTCAGCATTTCTGCAACATTTTGAACCGTGATAGCAGCGCATTCAAACTGTTCAGGTGTTCTTGTGACTTTTGTCATTGTTTATTCCTCCTTTTCCATGGCGATATTTACTGTGTTGCTGCACAGTACAATATCATTTCGTTCTCTCTTGATTCAAACAGGCGATTTGTCACGGTCGTGACATTTTTGTCCCGATCTATACTCATTATACCACGTCTTTTGTGTTTTGTCAAGCCCTATCGCGAAATAATTAAGATAAGAGGAGGCTTCTACGTGTTTGAGTGGCTCTTTTCAAAAAAAGACCAGAGAAATCGCTCCACTGGTTCAAAAATGCGCCAAATACGACTTCGCAAAGGAATATCTACAGCTGATCTAGGCTCAAAGTGCGGTATCACAGATTCTGCCATTCGTCACTATGAGGGGGATTCGCGTCTGCCGAAAGACGATAAGCTAGGAGAGATTGCAACAGCACTTGGCGTGGATGTTTCTGCACTTTATGATCGAAAAATCGAAAGTATATCGGACATCATGCACATTCTTTTTGAGATTGAGGCAGATGGCTATGTTGCTCCAACAAAGTTTTCTGCGGAGCCGGTCAGCACACGTACTGCATTTGGCGTTCGCACCATGAACGAAGTATTGAACGAAGCTATGGAGAAATGGTGCGAGCAGCGTGAGCTGTGGGAAACTGAACAGATCTCGGATGATGACTACCGAAATTGGCAGGATGCCTTTCCGCAAGAATACGAGATTGAGGCACATCCCGAAAGAAAAGCCGTTCCGGAAAAGAGTACAATCTCAGATTACCGGATCCATTCTCTGGATTATTTGAAAAAGCTTCAAGTAGTTATGATGTACGATACAGAACAGGTGGAGTCTGCACTTGAAAAAGATCACGCCCAGCATACCGCAGATGCATTCCGTATTCTAAAGATGAATCTGTTCAACTGGCTGAGGGACGAAATTGATAGAATGGAACAGGAGCCATCCATTGCGCAGTCGGCTCTCGATCAGACCATACTCGATAGCAGCGACACTACTAAGAAGTAATTTTGATAACCGGCAGGCTAAATGCTTTGCCGATTTGTTGTAGTCGGCACTTGAAATGTGGAGGCACTATGGCTGATAATCACAGCAAGGAAATCCGCAGCAAGAATATGTCCCATATTCGCAGCACAAACACCAAACCGGAGGCAAAGGTAAGGAAATATCTCTTTGCTAGAGGATTTCGATACCGAAAGAATGTTAAAGCTCTGCCTGGCTGTCCGGATATTGTGCTTCCTAAATACAAAACCGTGATATTTGTAAATGGATGTTTCTGGCATAAGCATGATTGTCCGCGATTTGTTATGCCGTCATCTAACCAAGACTATTGGATCCCAAAGATCAACGCAAACAAAGAAAGAGATGAGCGAAACCAGAGGTTGCTGCGCGAACTCGGCTGGAATGTAATTGTGGTTTGGGAATGTGAACTCAAGGAAAGTAAACTGAATACTACTATGCAAGGTGTACTTGCTCAGCTGTTGTTTGACGATGAAGGCGGGGATTAAGAACGAATCTAAATATATGCATCACGACTAATTGCATTAATCGTTCTCAAGATAGCTAAGCAAGGATGGATACAATAAATCAATGAAAATGAAGAAAGAGGAGATTATATGTCGATTTATGGAGATGCACACATAAGTATACCCGCTCTGCAAAGATGGGCACATTCACTTAAACTAGATCAAATTAATCAGATTGAAACGGCACAAGCTATTTTCCAAGTTGATGACACACTAAAAAAAGCATTAACTGCACAAATTGAAGGATTTACCCAAATGGTTGATGGATTGAAGGCGGGCGATGATTGGAGATCATGCACAGGCATACTTTCCCCATTATTCCAGCACGCATTCATACGAAAAAAATATAATGCCATTAGGATAGCTGATTATTATGAGTGTTTTATTATTCCAAGCAATTCTCAAACATTTAAAAAAATATTAAAAGGCTACACACATAAAAGCACCGGATGCATCAATATTATTGATACTGACCATAAACTAGTTGCTTCGATTGGTCAATTCAGCGATTTGATTTGGTCTGTCTTCCACGATTTTTTCGTCAAGGATGACGGTGATGGATCGGTTGAATATGTTTATCATAATCATGATGATGTACTTTCTCTTCAATTATTTAATGTTGAAGCTCTCACAGAGAAAGAAATAAAGATTCGTGTCAATGAGATATTATTAAATGTGTCATCTGAATTAGGCATGGACTTCAAGCTTTTTTCGCTTAATCCACAATTACTTTACGAAGGAGATGATGCTTGCTATACACTTCAGTTTAAAGAAAGCAATTTTGAAGAAATTCCGGCACTGTATCTCTTGAATGCAATTAGTACAGATGATGCTAGATTGTCATATCTTAGTTACTATCATGTGATGGAGTATTTCTTTATCCGTGCACAGAATATGCTATTCCTTAATGAGTTCAGCTCCCTTGATATGACATGTATTAATCACAATGAATTGCGAAAGGTGTTACAAAACTATAAAAGCAATAATAATGAAAGAAGTATGTTAAAGCAGGTGCTGTCAAATGCCGTTGACATACCTGGATTACGTGGATGGGTGCGTACTACTCCTCAATATTCTGCTTCTAAAATATTGTCTCACAGCGATCTCACTATGGATGATTCAAAAATCATCAACCATATTTCCAATAAAATCTACGCCTTAAGATGTTCGATTGCACATGCTAAAGGCGACAGTGATGAAGCTATCATCATTCCAATAGCCAACGATTCAGAGATTGCCCATGAACTCCCGTTAATTAAACATATTGCTTTTGATGTGATATCATACTGGTCCAGAAAATAATCAATGTTGATTGCAATTTATGTGTATTGGTACTTAATTTTCCCCAATAATTTATATAATAATCAGCAAAGCCGAGCATTCTTGCTCGGCTTTGCTCTGTTTTCAGATCATCATATTATCTGAAGGGTATAATTGCTCCTGAATACGCCGCAAAACCTCAAAACAGACTATACATTTCAAGAATATATGATATATTTTGAAAATAGCATTGACATTTCGAAAATAATGTGATAGAATGAAATCAAACACAAAGGAGGTGTTTATATGGAAAAGGAAACAAAGCGTGAGAGATTTGTTAGACTTGCGGAAGCAAGAACAAACAAGATTATTGATATGATCAAACTCCTTGGCAATTGCTCGAGTCAAGCTACTTATGAATACACACAGCAGGATGTAGATAAGATTTTTTCCGCAATTGAATTTGAGTTGCGTGAAGCCAAAAAGAAATTTGCAAAAACAGATAATCGCAGCAACTCTAAATTCACGCTTGAATAAAGGAGAATGTGACAGATGTTTACATTAGATGACTGTAAATGGAATTTCCCCTCTAATCAAAACGGCCCCATTTCTGGAATAGCGGATTCAGGAATAGAGACATTTAACGGCACCAGAATCAAGTCCCTCGCGCGTGAAATATGCCAGAACTCCCTTGATGCTAATGCGGACAGCACCAAGCCCACAGTAGTTCAATTCTCGCTTTTCAAGATTCCAACCCGAAATGTTCCGGGAATTACTGATTTGCAGGCTGCATTAAAAAGTGCAAGCCAATTCAGTATTAACCAGAGAAACCAAAGAGCGAAGAACTTTTTTGCGGATGCACTAAAAACGGTCGGCAAAGATACGATTACATGCTTGCGAATCAGCGATTCCAACACCAAAGGCCTAGAGGGATCAATGGCTTCTCAGCATGAACCTTCCCCTTGGCGTGATCTCACCAAGTCACAAGGTGTATCGGATAAAAGCGGTTCAAACGGCGGTTCTTTCGGCATTGGCAAATTTGCGCCTTTTGCTTGCTCAACTATGCGAACGGTTTTTTACAGCACTCTGGACCATACCGGTATTGCTGCATACCAAGGAGTAGCAAGACTTACGAGCTTTGAAGACTCGACAGGAGAGATCACACAGGGAATTGGATTTTTCGGCGAAGAACGAAATGCACCCGCACATAAGCAATTCTCTTTAGATCCAGACTATATCCGTTCCACAAGCGGAACTGATGTGTTTATTATTGGCTTTATTTCGGAAGCCGATTGGAAAGAAAAGATGATTGCATCGATTTTGGACGGTTTCCTTTATGCAGTATACAAAGGCCAGCTTGTAGTTGATGTGGACGGCATTCAAATAAGCCAAGAGACATTGCCGGATATTATCGCTCAGTATAAAGGTAATTTTGAGGAGTACGCTCCTGAATACTACAAGGCTTTGACCACAGTGGATCCCGAAGATGCCCGCGTCTTCGAGAGTGACATTCTCTCTATGGGAAAAGTGACTCTTTACCTGATTTTACAGTACGATATGCACCGCAGAGTTGCAATGGTGCGTAAAACCGGAATGAAAATCATGGATAAAGGGCATATCAGCACACTGATCAAGTTCAGCGGCCTTCTTTACATTGAAGGCGAGGAATTAAACGAATTCCTACGAAACATGGAAAATCCTCAACACACCAAATGGGAAAACGATAGAGCTGACGATCCTAAGAAAGCCGATCGCGTTAAGAAAGCATTGAATAAATTTATTAAAGACTGTTTAGAGCAACTGAAAAATGATAGTGCTGATGAGGAAATCAATCCGTCTGTTGGAGAGTATTTGACTGAAGAACGGGATGAGAATTCTCCTGAAGAACGCGAAGAAAACATTAACGATAACATCGTAGAAATTCAGAAAAAAGAGCCTAAAGTCCGAAAACCGCAGGAAGATGATTTTCATATTCCCGGCAGCGGTTCTGCTGATTTCAATGACGATGATGGAGATCTTTCTGATGAGGGGCTTCCCGGAACAGGCGGCAGAGAAGGCGACGGAAATCCAGAGCACACCGAACAAGGCGGCGGTGCTGGACAAGGAAGCGGCAGCGGTCCGAATCCGCAAGAACAAAGGAGAAATTCTGCGGGTATCGCGCCTTCCAAGCTGCGCATTATGTCTGATAACGGCAAAGTCGGCAGTTTTATCATCTCATTTACTCCTTCAGCATCTGCAGCAGACTGCAGCCTCTCTTTCTTTCTGTCGGCAGAATCAGACAGATACGATGCTGAACTTATTTCAGCAGAAGAAGTTGGTTCCGGCAGCCAATTGGCAGTGAGTGGAAACACGATTTCCGGATTGACTTTCACTGAAAATACGCCGCTGAAGATTAAGCTGTGCATAAATTACAGCGATTGCTGTTCAATGGAGGTTAGAGCGTATGGACATAAAGTATAAGCTTTACCCTTATCCTGTATTATGGGAGCTATCGGACGACTATACGAATTGTGCATTTCAAACTGCCATTGACATGGTTAAGGTCGGATACGATCTTAGGCTTGACTGTATTGCAGAGCTGACATCGGCCACAATCAAGCAGCTGATAGCTGAGGAAAAAGCCAGCTATGTGTATCATATCGAGTGTGCGCAGACCGGCTTTCGTCATGTTATTGTAACACAGGATGTAGAAGCTAGATTGACTTTGAAAAAGCAAGATGTTCGCGGCAAATTACAGGTATGTCCGTTTGTAGTGGCACGGCAGGATTTGATAGGATTTTCAAGTGCTGAGCTGCATCCAGATTATAACGGGTTAACCTTTGATATTGAAGCCGGTTGTGTGATTGCCATCGGAAAGCAGTGTAATTTCGACATTTCTAAAGAGCGAGATGATCTTGCTAATCTGCCTTCTATATTTACAATCACTAAAAATGCTGATCCAAGCGTACAGGAAATGCTGGTAGACAGCGAATACAATAAAATCATCATTAAACTGCCGTTTGATGATTTTTCGACCTATAAGCACCTAAATAGTGATCCTAACAACAGAAATCTTCTTAACGCATTGACCATTATTCCTGCGTTGACATCTGTTTTGGCTGATATTAAATCCCGCAGTCCAGAAGAGCGCTCTGATCTAGATGACTGTAGTTGGTATAGAACCATCAAAAAGGTCATGTTAAAGACATTTGAGATTGATATTGAAGATGCCGAATTTGACGAGCAGTTTGATCCCCTTGAATACGCCCAAAAGCTAATAAACAGCCCGATTCCAGCGGCATTTAGACAGTTGTTGAGCAATGATGACGAAAGCGAGGGTGATGACGAATGAAACTTCAGTTTATTAAGCAAGATGACTTGGATATCATCAAATCCAATCTTGAAGTATGGGCACCGCGCTTTCAATCCGATTCTTCAGAATGGCTTGAACAAGAATTTGATGGACACCTGTTTCACGATACAAAGTATCGTGAAATGCCGGATTTCCAACTGGATATGTCATCGGAAAAGGTTTTCCAAACTGATGCTCTGAATGCACAGCGGCTTTATGACAAGCTGAGCTTTCTATCTGATTCCGATGCAGCCGATGAACGACTCTGGGCAGGATTGTGCATGGGGCATTTTTGGAAATATACCCAATATCGCTGGGAGATACAGAAAAAGTGTACAGCTGATGCTATTAAGCAGCATTTTATGTTTGCGTACGGAGCAAGACGTTCCGTTATGAGAAATGCTTTGGCGCGCTTGTGGTGGATCGGCAGATTCACCTATGATCCTGATCGTGCAGATAAATATGAACTGACCAAGTTTATGTGTGAACATAACGATCACATCATGCATATCTTGGAACGTAATACATCCAACAATCCTATGATCATCCGTGCTTTTATTGACGGCATTTTATCCGCTCGGAAAGAAGGACTGAATGTGAATACTGATGCCGTTGGAGAACTCTCGCGGTATCTGAATCTGTTGGGCGGAATTTATATCCTTGACTGTCTTCCGCCTGAACGAATCACAGAGAAAATACTTGTCAAAGCACGCGAAATTGTATAAACTAAGGAGTGGATTATGGATATCGTTCTTGTCATCATCGGGACGGTCAATGCCGTTCTGCTACTCATCATTCTTGTGAAGCTGTTTTTCGGCGGAAAGCAGGAGATCGACACAGGCAGCATCATTTCTTCCGTCAAGGATGGACTTAATGCTTCTCAGCGCGAACTGCGTGAGGAAATGTCCGGCAGTGTACAAAGTTCCGTCAAGACAATGGGGGAGAGCATCACTGAAATGCAGCGGACGATCAGTGAACATCAGGCCGACCGCCTTGCACAGACAGAACAGCATCTCAAGCAGCTGCAAAACGATGTCAGCGGAAAGCTCGACGGCATCCGGCAGGTCGTTGATGAACGGCTGCAAAATACGCTCGATGAAAAAATGACGCGCTTCGGTACGACGCTCCGTGAGACACAGCAGCAGTCCGGCGATGCGCAGAAATCACAGCTTGACACCATGGATAAAAAGCTCTCGGATTCGCTCGATGCCATGCGGAAATCCGTCACCGGTCAGCAGGAACAATTCGGTGATTCCATGCAAGAAAAGATGGTCATGCTTGAAAAACGCTTCCAGAGCCTTGAAACATCCGTAAAGGAGACGGTACAGGGTATGTCAAAAATCCTGACGGAGCTTATGACGCATGCTGGTCAGGCACAGAAATCGCAGATCGAGACCATGGACGGCAAATTGCAGGATACGCTCAATGCCATGAGCGGTTCGATCGCGGACAGACAGGCGCAATCCGGAAAAGAGATGCAGGAACGGCTTGTCACGCTCGAAAAGCGGTTCCAGACGCTCGAATCTTCGAATAATGAACGACTTGAAGCCATGAAGCGCACCATGAGCGAGCATCTCGACAGACTCTCTGAGACGAATCAGAAGAAACTCGATTCCATTCAGTCGATGGTTTCCGATAAGCTGGAAAGCAATCTGCGGGAATCCTTCCGCGTCGTCAGCGAGCGGCTGGAGCAGGTGCATAAGAGCCTCGGCGAAATGCAGACCATCGCGACAGGTGTCGGTGATCTCAAAAAGGTGCTTTCCAATGTCAAGACGCGCGGGATCATGGGCGAGATCCAGCTTGGCATGATCCTCAGCGAGATCCTTGCGCCCGATCAATATGAGCAGGAAATCGCGACGATCCCTGGCAGTTCCAATCATGTGGAGTTTGCTGTACGGCTGCCCGGCGCAGACGGTGAAGGTGTGGTCTATCTGCCGATCGACTCCAAATTCCCCGGTGATACATTCAGCAGCTTGCAGGATGCCTATGAATCCGGCGATGCGGTGCGGATCGCTGAAGCAAAAAAACAACTCGTGAACATTATCAAAAAATGTGCGGCGGATATTCATCAGAAATATGTCGAGCCGCCCTATACAACCAATTTCGGCATCATGTTCTTGCCGTTTGAAGGACTCTATGCAGAGGTCGTCAACAGCGGACTAGTGGATGTACTGCAGCGCGATTACGGCGTGACGATCACCGGACCTTCCACTATGGCGGCAATGCTCAATTCGTTGCAAATGGGCTTTCGGACACTCGCGATCCAGAAGCGCAGCAACGAGGTCTGGAAGATCCTCGGCGAGGCAAAAGGGGAATTCGAGAAATTTGAAAAAGCACTCAAAGCCACCCAGGATAAAATCGCGAAGGCTGGTGAGGATCTGGAACTGCTCGTCGGGCGCAGGACACGTGCAATCAACCGGAAGCTGCGCAGTGTTGAGGCACTCGATTATTCCGATACGTCGTTGCTTGCAGACAATGCCTTCTATGATGATGCTGATGATGCGGACTGACCTTCTTTCATGAAAAGGCCGTGTCTCCGACAGATCAATAACGGGCAGTGCTACCTTTACTCCGGCTTCTGATCAGTAAGGTCGATATTTACCGGAGCATTTTTTGCGGACAGTCTATCAGGCAGTTCTTCTGCTTTTGCGCTTTCTCTGAGGGCATCACATTAACGAACAGATATGTTGAGGCGAACATGATTCCTGCTAAACCGCCCGTATCCTCAATAAGAGTGCCGCATTTGATACCACTCTGCACTGCCGTTTGCAGATTTTGCAGTCAAGCCTTCATTGTGTAATGCAGGTCGGCAGTGAGATATGCAGATCGTTCTTCTTGATTCGGATGTCCGAACACTGCTGCGGTACAGTCAGCGGAATGACTGCCTGTGCAGACTGGATATATTGTTTCCGGACTCTGCGCAGTCGATAATAGAAGCTCTTGGTTTTGATGCCGTTCTCTGCACACCACTGCGGGAGTGTCAGTCCGCTTGCCTGCTGTGATCTCTGTTGTGGTTACTGATTGCATACCGATTCCTCCTTAGTCAGTCTGAATCACTCCAATTTAGTCTATTGGACTGATTTAGACTGTCTCAAATGGTCTAAAATAGCCCCAAGACTATCTTGGACTCTATTATACCATTTTTGACTCCGGAGGGGAGATGCGGCTTTTTACGCATACATTCGAAGTTACAGATACACGTTTCAAACCGACATTCAATTATTATCAAAAAGGAAGCGGGCAAGTTAAATATTTCTTGCCCGCTGAGTATTATTCTTTAAGCACTTTCAAAATGCTTTTTGCGATTGCATTAGCTAAAAATGGTGGTACAGCGTTGCCCACCTGTTGATACTGAGCATCCTTCGTTCCTTCGAAAACGAATGAATCGGGGAATGTCTGCAATCGTGCAGCTTCTCGGATTGAGATTGCTCTATCAAGATGAGGATGAACCCACATCGACTTTCGGACATTTACAACAGTACCGCTCGGCTCATCATATGCCAGCCGCATATAAATAGTATTCTGCGTGCGTTCGGCGTTGCTGTAAGTGGTCTTTAAGTCTGAATTCAAATCATGGAAATTCTGGCCTTCTTTTAGCGCCTTGAAGCGTGCTTTTGCGGTATCCCGCGTATCGGTGGAAATGTGGTTATAAAGCATTTTCCCGCGCAGCTTGCGCCCCAATTCACTGATATTTTCTGGCATCGGCGGCAAGGGAATAGGCGGCGTATCAATTTCCAGATAGACAGGGATGCTTTCCAAATCTTCGATAGCATCCTGAACAGTGTTGTATTTTCCGTCTTTTATCACTACTTTGGGCTTGGTATACTTTTTTTCAATGCAGTTTGATATGCCTACGATTATAAATCGCTCGCGCCGTTGAGGCGCACCGTAATCCGCAGCATTTAACACCATCATTTCCAACTGATAGCTGCTGCTGAGAACCCCTTTTATATAGTCCAGAACAGCGTAGGAACGAACAACTGCATGGATAGAGCCATCTTCTTTAACCATGTAGTCAAAAATATGAATCTTATTTTCCTTAATTTCGCTCATTTTTCTGAGCATTCTTTGAACAAGTAAAGCTGACTCAATGGAATCCACCGTTTCTTCAAAGGAAACCTGTGTACCGTTCATATAGGCAGAAAGTGAATCGGCCATTTTCTTATCTAAGTTCGCAATCACCGAATCACTATCATTAGATGCTATTTCTGTGAATGAATCAAGAGCGTTTACAAGCACTTTTCTATGTTTTTCAATGGTTCCGTCAAATTTGGGCTGATTAATCCGAAATCTATATAGAACCGTGATAGCTTTGAACAGCTTATCATCCCATGATCGTGCTTCGATGTTGCTTGACTCTTTTACGAAATCCAGCGCATTAGGAAGATTAATTCCTGCAGGCAGCAATTCTATATTATCCTCAGAGAGATCAAGATCCATGACTGTTTGATTACTCAAGTCATCTTCATCAACAATAAATCTGTGAATGTTCGAACGCAGCATTGCGACATTTTCCATTACGAACGCTGTGGGTGTCAGTTCACAGATTGCTCGCACATACTCTTTTAC
>Ga0310691_10003806_pt1 | contig 17586 bp, 22 predicted proteins | sample 176DNAGHGlowgp2_FD_203887 | JGI IMG/M metagenome (GOLD analysis project Ga0310691, IMG submission 203887) | Sheep rumen microbial communities from Palmerston North, Manawatu-Wanganui, New Zealand - 1766 DNA GHGlow gp2 (v2) (version 2) | ecosystem: Host-associated > Mammals > Digestive system >...
GAGAGACCATTGTTCTGGCCAATCTTTGAGCATTGTAATCAACCTTGCGAGCTGTTCCTGGATAAACCTTTGACCAGTCCCATTCTTTTCTTGCACTAGGATTGACATATCTCTCAAGATCCTTGGCAATATCATATGTGCTCTTGTTTGCAGCGATACCTTTGGCAACTACTGTATTCACATCCCGTTGAGTATGTACTGACTGCTTCCAGAGTTGTCTGGACAGAGTCCAGTTACCTTCATAGAGCTTTCCTGTTGCTACAGCACGAACTGTATCTGCAGGTACATGTGAAAAAGCACCTTCAATCGGCATCCCCACAGACCGTAAAAATTTGAGATTGTCATCAACAACGGCATGAGCTGCTTGCCACATGTTTCCCTCAACAGTTTGCTGCACCTTGCCTCGCATTGAATCCAGCTCAGCGTTGATTTGTCGAGCAAGATCCTTCAAGTATTGCTTCCGCAAGGAATCAGACGGAACACGAGGAGCTTTTTGGGCTTCTTTGGCAATTTCCTTTGCTAAATCACGGTACAGCTTGATGATCTGTTTTTGCTGTTCTTCAGTTAGGGTTTTTCTGACCAGTTCGGCGTTGGTAAAGTCGAGCTTCAGGGGCATCAGGACTCACCCTCTTCCTCCGTTTCTTCTTCTTCCAACGGAGAATTGCCCTCCTCGCCCGAATTCTGGTTGGGCTGAGTAACTCCAGAGGGTGGCATGGTAAATGCGTCCTCGAGCAATTCTCGCTCTAGAGCGATCTGTCTCAGCTCCTCGTCAGCCTCATCATCGGTGAGGTTGCGCCATTTCTTCATGTAGGACTTCTTGCTCATGGTCTGCGCAGTCACCTCAGCAAGATCAGTCTGCTTCTCATCAGCCTCATCTTCAGGCAGGGAATACTGGTTGTCAACCCGAACAGTGTACTCTTCTTCAGGAAGAGTACCTTCCATGTACATGGGAGCAACTTTGGGATACATCCGTACACCCTCAATAATGCATTTGACCATAAACTGAAGAGCAGGACGCCAAGCAATCATCTTTTCGTCACAGCGAACGATCAGATCCCAATAGATAGCCTTCAGAGTTTTACCAGAAGAGACAATGCCGCGCAGGGCTTCAGGACTCACGTTAGGAACAGCGCACTGTTCATAGGCAGCATTCTTGATACGATCCAAAGTTGTACTCAGGGCTGTAGCATAGGTCATAGGGGAGTCAAGCACACCAACCTGTGCAGCTCTATCCTGAGCTTGGTTCTGATCAGAAGCCAAATCCCAGAAAGCACCTGCCGAAATAGACAGATTCTTGGTGGATTCAGGACTTGCATCAACTGTATAGCGAATGGGATTCATCCCCTTGCGCTCAGCATCAAGATCCGCTGCTGCCAGCCTACTGTACCAGCTCTCATAATCCTTCAGCAGGTCAATCTCGGACACGCCAATCATGTCACCAGTCAGGCCATCGTTCAGAATAACCCAAGCAGGAATGAAGCTGAACTTTGTAGCAGTCTCAGGGCTGATTTCCTCAACCAACTGGCCAGTACCGTCATAGACACTCTCAGAGTATTTACATACACCCTTGTCCATCCAGTACTTTTTCTTGTAAATGCGCTGATCAGATTTGCTCTTGGCCTCATTCAAACCGTAGAAAGCAACCAGCTTTGTAAGGACGTTGATATTGTTAGGATCAACATCGTACACGAACTCAAGACTGGGCAGGAAACTGATCTGGATGCCTGTGGTCTCGTCAATGTTAAACATGAGAGCAACACGCTTTCCAATAAAGCAGTCCTTTGCCGCCTTGATCAGAGCAGCCGCAAAACCATTCTCATGAAGAACATTGTCAACCAGATTCTGATAATAGGTCAGGGCATCTTTCATTTTCTCTCTGGTCTGTTTATCTACAGCAGAAGCAGGATCGATGTAGATATCAGGAACCTTGGAAAACAAGAACCTGACTTCTTTGTCAATCAGAGCTCGAGTGATTTTGTACTTGAGATCAGCAGGAATATAGTCTGCATTAGAATCAATGACATAGTCAGCACCATGCTCATAGATGTCATATAACTTGATAATCTCAGCCATATCCCTCAGGATATTGGATCCATACAGGCCCTCAAGCTCAGCCTTGATAAGAGTAGAGGGGATGTTCAGCATACTGCTGCTCTCAATTGTGTAGGGTTTTGTGTTCGGCATGTGTCACCTCATATTCTTGGCTCTGTTAGTTCTCTTTGCATCCCGAGAGAATCTTTTACTTCGCTCATCATGTCGCATAAAGTCATTGGATGGATTGCTCTTGGCCATTTGTTCATACAGTTTAGCCTTTTCTTCTATGTAGTTGTTGTATCTGCTGCAATATGTATGGCAGTACATGCGTCTGTACTTGCAGTGAAGGCATGGTGCTGTCGGTCCAGGAGATAAGCAAATGTCTTGCAAAGTTAGGCCACTCCCTTTCTGGTGTTTCTGGGGATGTACTTCACATCCGCAACCTCATAGTTGTCCAGTCCATACCAGATTGCCGAGAATGTATGCGGGTCAATATTGAACTCATCATAGATGAAGTTCTCATTTTTGTCCTTTGCATAGATCAGTGTTGACAGCTCACGTATGGTATTGGGACAGTTAGGAGAACAGATGATGCGATGGAATCGTTTGCACTTTCTGGTGTTTGCCAGACGAGATCCTGGCCATTTATGGCAACCTCTGATGCGAAAACCTTCTTGTCTGTAGAAAGCAATCGCTTTGGGATCTTCACAGTCTGCAACAATCTGTACCTTATCAAGACCGAGCTTCTGAAGCTCCTTTGAGGTCTTGTCATCAGTCATATGATTCTTGTAATACTCAAAGTAGATGTACAGGTACTTGTTCTTGTCATCCACAGCCATCTGTACAACCGCATTATAGGACTCCTCAAACCCAAAGTCAAAGCCTGTAAACCTGAACTTGGGAGGAATGGACTCAACAGCTCGCATAACCTCTGCATGGCTCTTGGCAACCTCAAACTGAGGCAAAACCTTTCGACCGTTGAGACCAAATTGTCCTAGACGTGCAACCCTGTACAAGTCAGGATCATATTCCTTCATTGCATCAAGGGTTTCAATGTAGGACTTGGGGAGGAACAGGTTATCATCGGCTACACTGTGGTGGTAGTACACACCATTCTTTACAATGGTTTTACGCTTGTACAGAATCTGGTCATCAAGTGTAACATGCTCAACACCTTCTTCATCTATGCGTTTGAAGAAGTGGGTGTAGACCCAGTTCTCAGTACCAACCGGATTGGTCGATAACAAGAAGTGCAAGCTGAGAGTGGGGTGACGCAGACGACCAAGCATTTCCTTGTAGCCCGCATATTTGATCTCTGAGCATTCTTCCATCCATACAATGGATACACCATTGATAGACTTGAGCTTTGTAGGCTTGTCCATTCCTTTGAAGATAATCAGAGAACCGTTGGGAAACTTGATTCGCATAGGTGATACTGTTGCATGGATTTTGTTTTCCAGTCCTAGGTCATCAATAATCTCAACCAACAGATCATAGCAGGAGTCACGGATAGTATCAAAGACCTCACGGATAACAAGCACCTTTCGCTTTTCCTGAAGACACTTCAGGATAATCTTCAAACCGATATGATAGGATTTAGAGGATCCATAGCCACCAACTAATAGATATGTGGTGTAGTCCCAGTCAAATAGAAAGGACTCAAACCGAGGATTTACCTCCTTGTTAACTATCATCGGATCCCCCTTTCACTGATATTATACTACTATGTTTCGGAAAAGTAAAGGGTGTTTTAGCTAATTATCTCACTCCACCCGTAAATGCCAGGCTCCCAAACATTGTTGTCAATGTTTGAAATCCACGTCTTGCCGTTATGCTTGACTTTATCACCCTGCATATACGGATTTGTGCTGTCCGGCTGTTCCCATTCGGGGATGACTTCGGGATCGGGGATCAGCACCTTCGCCCAGAGAGAGGGCGCGTCAGCCGGATTCCACCCGCTCTGCGCGTCGTGCATCTGCAAGCAACGGTAGAGAACACCGCCGTACCTCACACGCTGGTCTGCATCATAGTGCGCCGTTGCGCTCCACTCGGGAAACAGCTCCACCGCTTTCAGCGCGTCCGTATCATCAAGAGAAACAGCGGCTTTTTCGATCATCGGTCGAAGAAGTCTTGCCTTTTCCTGCGGTGTCATTCGCTCACCCCCATTAAGATGTCATAGGCTTCTGCCTTGTCGGCAATGTCTGGCTGTTCTTCGTCTGGCATCAGCTCGCCCTCGGTGTAGACTCTGCCAAATTCAGCGGGATCGTTGGCCTCAGAATACGCAACGCCGTCACGCACCACATAGCGGTTGGCGTCGGAATAGGTTCGGATGAAGTCACGCCCGTTTATATCAAAGTGTTCTGTTTTGATTGCCATGTCTGCCTCCTTATGTGATCGGCGTGCCGTCCACGTACTGCGTTTCGTAGATGCTGCCCTCGATTGGAAGGATGTACGACGCGTAGGTGCTCCAGTTTGTTGCGGCCTTGTATTCATCAAGGACAGCCGCAGGGACATACACACGGCCTCCCGCCTCATTCAGCCAGTCTTCCACGGCGTTCGTGTTGGTAAGGGCGACGACCGTGCCTGCCCGCAGGACGAGCGCTTTCATGTTATAGCACTGCTGCCACGCAAACTGCCCGGTGCTGCCGACAAAACTGGCGTCAAAATCTGCGCCCTCCAGAGAATAGCAGAATCGGTTGATATACCCGAGTGAGCCAACAGATCCCATAGATTTCGGTGAAACGAAATAGTGAAGAAACGGATTGGACAGCAGCATACTGGACACATTCGTGCAGTTCGGGATTGCCACCGCCGACAGATTGGCACTTCCGGCGATCTTGACGTTCGCAAACCAAGATTGCAGTGACGTCTTGGTAAATGTCGCTGTTTTGATCCAGTCGGCATATTTGAGACACTGCAAGTCTTGCAATGAGCCTTCTGCGATCGTCAGACCGTTTGGCAACTGCAGGTTTTGCAGAGCCGTGCTGCCCTTTACCCCTAGATACGTCAGCGATGGCGCGCAGGATAGAATGGTGTCGCTAATCACATGCCTGTTGAACCAATCGGAATGTGCCCCCCAGTACCCGATCTTATTCCAGTTCGGCGCGTTTACATACCGTTCCAGGATTTTCATGTTCTGGAACGAATACCCAGCTCCGTCCAGTGAAAGGCCGTTGAGGTGCATCCCTTCGGCTGGGGTTATCCTCACGCATGGATAGGCCACATCGTCGGCGGTGAACGTCCGCGTAAACGTATTGGTAATGTCGTTGTGTTCGATAACAGTCACGGTGCCGTCCGCACCGATCGTCACGATGTCGGCAGAGCCGGCGTTCCAAGCGGTCAGGGCGATCGAGGTAGGGGGATTGCGGTTATCCACCGTCGTAAACCATGCCTCTGTACCATCTTCAACAAGATGCAGCTTGGAATAGTCGGGCCACTCTGCGGGGCGTTGCCAACCATCCGCACCACCGGAAGGCTTCACGTACTCCACGCCGATGTCCGCCTCACAGTACTTGCCCGCGGTGCGGAGCGTTTTATTGCCGCTGTCGGAAAGCTCTGCAATGGTCGCGCCTTTGTAAGTCAGTGTTACGTCCGCCATCAGTCAACACCTCCTGCATAGAGGGGCAGCTGTACGGTGAACAACTGCGTGTTGTCAGCGTTTTTGAAGCTGATCAACCCATTAGCGCTGACGCTGGCCGAAGCCGGAATCGCTGTAGTAGCGCCCTTGCCGTCCAGCGCGGCCTTGATGACCTTGTTCTGCACAGGATTTTCGCTGGTGGAGGAAAGCGCGGAATCAACGGTGATGCTACCAGTATCACCTTTTGGTCCCTGTGGGCCTTCAGGTCCGGTTGCACCAGTATCGCCCTTTGGTCCTTGAATACCCTGTGGTCCTCGAACGCTGGGAGTAGTCACTACAGTACCATTTGTAAAGGTAATGACAAGAGCATAATCGGAATTAAGTACAATACTTGCAATCCCGTTTCCTGTTTCTCCTGTGCTTCCGGTTTCACCCTGAATACCCTGTGGTCCTCGTAAACTCTCAAGCTGGGCTGGCGAAAAATCAGAATAGGTGAATGCATCACCCTTATCTCCTTTGTCGCCTTTGGCACCATCAGTCGCAATCAGACCCCATACCGAACTATTTTCCGGAGAAACAGCTGTGGTTTTTGTTGCAGAAGTGTGCCAATAGAGTCCACCATTGAACCTAACAATGTCGTTTTGTTCATATTCTGTGGAATTTCCATAATCTCCACGATACAAGGGAATAACACGACCAAGATCAATATTCATTAGTAAATCACCTCCATATGACCGTTTTCATGTAACATGAATAAAGTGGATCCAATAAGATCTCCGTTTTTGAGAACGATATGACCATTGGAATCCGTTTCAAAGGTTACATACACCATACCTTGTAGAGCAGTCTGTGCTGCATCCTTTGCTTCTTCAGCCTGATTTACTTTCTCATTGAGTACAGCAATCAGTTGGGTTACAATACTTTGCTCTTCAGGAGTCAAAGGGGTGTCTGTAGGCTTGGCTCGTTCTCGTACAGGAATCTTGATCTGGTACCGAGTCTCGCCGTCATCCTCACCTGTGTGCAGGAAGATCCAAGCATAGGCAAAGCCGGACTTTGTCAGAAACTCATCCGGAATTGTAACTTGACCATTTCTGCCGATCTGGTACTTGGCTGTACCGACAGGAGCGTAACTGAAGTGTACCTCAAACGGATCAGGAAGAGGAAGACCCTCAATCTTCAGCACCTGACCATAGTCATATCTCCACAAGGGAGTGGAGACTGTATACACGCTGTCACTGAATTGTGCCGTTGCAACATTATTCAAGGTCTTCACCTCCAGTACCATCAATCCGAATCAAGATACCTAATACATAATGGTAGATGTCAATCTTGCGCTGGATGTTGTTTGCCGCTCTTGTATCTCGACGATTTCTAGCATCCTCCAAGTTGATTTCAGCACGCCTCAGCCGACCCTGAAAGAAATGGATGGAATCGGTGTTCAACACCTTATCTAAAATCGTACGAGAGAGATTGTGTTCACTCATCTGCTTTCTTCCCTCCACGAACAATATTGATGGTAAAGTTGTCATCTTCATCACCGATTTCAATCAGCTTCTTCTTGAGCTCAAACTCACGATTCTTGAGATCAATTTCGGCTCTTGCCTTGTCGATATCAGCCTGTTCCTTGGCTCCAACCCAGCCATAGATTCTGTCTAGAACAAACTGAGCTCCCTTCTGACCGTCGTGATCATACAACCGACCCTCAGCATAGGCTTCAATCTTCTGTTTTGCCTTGAGAACAACCGAAGCATAAGTCTTGTGATCAGGATCAGTTTCTACAAGCATTTCATCCAACAAGGAATCAATGCGACCCTTTGTGTATTTCCTGAGAGTTTCTGTCTGAACACCAAGATACAACGCCAAACCTGACACTGTCCAAGGGCGCACTTGTGTTTTTACAAGATGACCATTCCTATCATAGATCGGGAATCCATTCTTATCGAGAGCTGGACCGTTACAACTCTCAAAGTACTCGTCAACCATGCATTGCATGTGCTCAGGTGTGAGATACCGTCTCTTGGCTCCCTTTGAAGGATTTGGTTTCCCGTGCAGGTTATTGTTAGGACACCGAATTCCCCTCAGGTCCACATAGATGTGTCGGTCATCGATGAAGCTGTACCGCACAACTGGGTGTTTTGGGGCTTCAATTACAATCTGTTTTCTTGCCACGGACAGCCTCCTTCCTCCTATATTTCTGAGGCTATCATACTATATTAGTATATAAAAGTAAAGTTTTTACTCCCAAAATAAACAAAATCACATGATTTTCCCGAAAATCGTTTGTATTTTACTCCCAAAATAAAAATCAAGCCCAGGGGGCACGCCCTAGGGATAACCGAAAGATATGTCTGACGATTATGAAGTGGTAATCGAATCCACTCTAAACTGACGAAAAACGATACGCCGTGGTAATCGTTACAAGAACTCAGCTACAAGATTCTACAACATTGAAAAATCGTTTTGCTTGTTATTTCCTTGAGTTACTCGCAGGAGTAATCGACCTTTTCCGAAAAATAGGCTAAAAATAGGCTCAATGCTTGTTATTTTTACAAACATTACCTTCGGGAGTAATCGAGTTACCACGAAAAATAGGCTCAATTTTACAAGGGATTTTTACAAGTGTCCTTGAGCCTATTTTTCGCGCCCTATTTTTATATATATTTTATTATATTTTATTATATTTTACTATTAAATTATATATTATTTTCTCTATACGTTAAAAATAAATATAAAAATAGGCGGAAATTGTTGTAAAAATCGCATACAAGGACTTCCCAAGATTTATCCCTAAAAAGTTAGGAAAATGCCTTTCTTTTTTATACCGCTGTTCACGTTTCTGTCTTTTTCGTTTACCTATTTTATCTTTACCTTTAGGAGTAAAATCTTGAAAAATTACAAGATTTTTTAACTTTTTACGCCTATTTTTCGCCTATTTTTTACAAAATCCCGCCTATTTTTATTTTTCGCTTTCGTTCATTTTTCACGCATTTTCAACATTTTCCGATTTCCTCAATCTTCGTCTCTCTGGCCGAAAATAGAAGTGTAAAAATAGGCGGGGAATCCTTGTAAAATGGTGTTACAAGCACTTTACAAGATTTACACTGAAAAAGTTACCAAACCATTGTAAGTAAAAGGTAACCTTTGTTTGATTTTTGAAATTTCGTTAGCCTATTTTTCTGTTACCTTTGGGAGTAAATTCTTGTAATCTTTTGTAAAAAATTTTTAATCTGCGCCTATTTTTCGCCTATTTTTCTCGCACAAGTTCGCCAAGAAAACCTTGTAAAATTCACGCCTATTTTTAGAAATCTTGTAGTCGAAAAAGTTTCAAATTTTGCTAAAATTCGTGATTTTTCCGCAAATTTGAGGATTTTGAATCTAAAACAATGGGATAATCTACAATTTTCTCACAATTTCTAGTCGTTTTCATAACTTTTTCAAAGAAAACACCAACTTTACTTTTGAGAATTTTGGGAGTAGAATAAGCCTGTAAGTTGAAAAACACAGTTGACCCTCGAAACACTCTCGCTTCTGCAAGAGCGGAGGCAAACAAGGAGCCAGTAGAGCAAAGTCAACCAGATGAGAAAGGATAGCAATATGAAGACCAACAACACCAACCTCACCGCCAAGGAAGCCTGCACCAAGGCTCATGCCATCCGCAAGGAAACTGGCTGCTCCCTCTCCGATGCCTTCAAGGCTGTGTACGCAAATCAGAACAGCGTTCCTCGCAAGGTATCCTTCTTCCGCAGAGAGCTGGACGAGATCTACACCAGTCTCGTGACCAAGTATCTCCGCAAGGGCTACATCATCAACACCACTCGCATGGCTGGTTCTCAGGGCGAAATCGCTCACATCGATCTGACCAAGGGCGACAAGACCATTCGCATCCTGATGGACAATGGTTACAATACTGGCGATGGTTATTCTGACTGCGTCTGGGATCGCCATGATCGTTTGGTCATCCTTGTTGGTGAGGTCACTGATGAAAGCTGGTCTACCATATGGAACAATCACCTCAAGGTGATCGAGAAGCAGGTCTTCTGCAAGCTCTCTGATACCTTCTATGTCACTGTTGATCAGATCCCTCGCATTGCTGAGCTGCAGAAGAATCGTTTCTATGCTCAGATGGATACCGATGGCAGAGTTGTTTCTTCCTACAATGATGATATGACTCCTGAGATGGCCAAAGCTGCAGAGAAGGTTGTCCGCACTCAGAAGGGTTACAAGACCACCAAGTTCTCTGTTAAGGGTGTGAATCGCATCAAATCTTGTGGTCACATCTACTACTACATCACTATCCTGAACAACAAAGGTCAGAAAGACACCATCAGCATCAAGCTGAGTTGAGAGAAAGGAGGATAAGAGATTTGGGTGAAAGGTACACCATCAAGGATCTGCTCACTAAGAAGGTCAAGGACAACAGTGGATATACTGAGTTCACATGGGGCTCAATTGAAAAGGGGGTGATAACTGCTACCGATAACAAGACCAATCAGATCATAGCAGAGTACAACTTCACTAATGGAAGACTCAAGATATTGTAAGGAGGACGAATATGTCACGTCAGTATGCCAAGCGCAGCGAGAACATAACTCGTAACATGATGATTGTTGCTATGTGGCACAATACAAACAAAAGCCTGAAACAGATTGCTGATACGTTTAACGTATCCTATGGCACAGTCATCAACGCGATCCACAAGTATGTGGAGTACAATCAGGGAACCTATCACGTGCTCCTAACCGTGAACGAAAACAAACCTGATTGCCAGTACTCTCAGGGTACAGTGACAAGAGCATGGATGGCTCTAAAGAGATGGTATCCGCAGGCAGCGGAAGACATCAATGCTCTCAAGGTGCTGACTCTCGGGTCTGATATTGATAACAATTTCAGCCTGAGCTCTGCTGTAGAGAACCTTATCAATCACGCTATTGACTGTCTGAAGGAGGAGAACAAATGAAACAGACAACTTGCAGCCCCATGGGAGAAAAGCTCTTAAATGAATGGGTTGAACGACTCGGTCTTCAAGACTGGGCAATAAAGCTCACTGACAACTGTCACCCCAGTGATATGTCTATGAAGGATGTATCAGGTTGTACTAACTGGACTGAAAGCATCAAGACAGCAACGATTGAGATTATGGATCCGCAGTTCTATGGGGAAAGGATCGTTCCCTTTGACTATGAAGTGACCCTTGTCCATGAGCTGCTTCACCTGAAGACGAGCCTTGTTTCCAGCAATACATTAGATCTTGAAGAACGAATTATGCATCAGCTGATTGAGGACTTGGCTCGTGCTCTAGTCAGCGCGAAAAGAAACGGGAATGCAGTGACGAAAGTCACTGCTGACCCAGTCCCCAAAAAGACTGATAACGCTTCATTCACCGTTCTGGAAAGATTGGATACCTATTATATTGTAAATGACAAGATTTCCAGTAGCACATACTTTGGATACAATAATGGTTCTGTGTACCGGAGAGTCACCTTCACGTACAAAGACAAGGTTGTGGCCTTTTTGCTTCAACATGAGAACCAGCTTGATCCTGTACTGCACATGGATGTAGGGTTTATGACCAATCCACGATACGAGTCCATGAAGCGGTTCATCTGTACCACCATGGGGGTGCATCAGGATAAGAACATTGTTCCATATGACTTAAAAGAAAGGGGTTGACAGCATGGAAATGATCAACATTGGTTTGGGGAGCTTTGTATCATCCTCGAAAATCATGGCAGTCATCAATCCGGAATCAGCTCCGGTAAAGCGTATGGTCTCGGACGCAAAAGACAATGGAACCATCGTGGATGCAACCTATGGTCGCAGAACGAGGTCTGTTTTGGTGATGGAGAATGGGTATTTGGTTCTATCCTCACTTCAACCTGCCACCCTGATTTCAAAAAAGTGAAACTACACCTAGAAAGCAATTTATTTGTCCTATATGCCATCCAAATGTTTGGGGTGTAATTTTACAGCTGAATCAGTTTTCGTTCAACCTGCGCAAAAATTGTCCTGTTTTCAATCCAACACATAAAAGTACCAAAAAGATTTTATTTTGTTGATAAAATCCTTTGGAATAGTCCTTTTTCGGTTGTAAAAGTACCAAAAACAGTTACAATACTCTTATGTTGGTTTTGTAAAGTTTATAAAATGCTTTGTTTTGTGGTGTTTTGAAAACTTATTTGTTGAATTGAGTTAAAAATTTTTCAAAATCTTTGATTTTTTGTAAAAATACCACATTTTTAAAACTTTTACAAAGAATACAGCTTGGTTTTACAAGAAACTGGGCTGTATTCTTTACTTTTTCAACAAAAACCACAACTTTACTTTTGTAGAGATTGGTAGTAGAATGTGTATGTAAGGTAAAGAGCACCACCGATTACAAGGAGGACAATATGGTTACGATGTACAAGGATACCCGCACCAATAAGGTGTACGCTCTGAATGAGATGATCACGATGGGCAACAAGGTCTGCTTGGTTCCCTGCGATAAGGGCGAGGACAAGTTTGTAGCTCCTAGCACCCTGAAGCGTTGGTACATCAAGTGGGATGAAGCTCAGGTGCTGGTTGAGATCAAGGCCTTCACTGGAATGAAGATCGGTCTCTTCAAGGTTGCGACCTATGACAAAGAGAGCTGCACCGTTTGGACCAAGGATAACAAGCTGCTCACCTTTGATCGTAACACTGACAAGCAGAGCAATGCCAAGAACCCCAAGTTCGCAAACAAGATCGGTCAGGTGTACGGGATGTTTATCCCCTACTGGTTGAGCTGATCACCTATATTTGAAAGGAGAACAATACAATGACTGCTAACATGGAAAAGATCGCTGACAAGATCCAGAAGCTCCTCGCTCTCGCTGGTAACAACCCTTCTGAGGAAGAAGCCAAAGCTGCTCTTCTCAAGGCTCAGAAGATGATGGCTGAGTATAACATGAGCCAGTCTGATCTCAACGGTGAGGAAAAGATCGTCTACAGCCTGGAGATGTGCAAGCTGCGCGTGAATCCTCGCTCTAAGGTCATGAGTGTTATCATCGCCAACTCGTTTGCGTGCAAGGTTATCATCCACTACAACAAGATCTGCTTCTTTGGAAGAGAAGACAATGCCAAGGCAGCCAAGTCCTCTATGGAGTTCATCCACAAGACAATGGAACGTGGAATGACTCAGGAATGCCGCAAGCATGGACTTTCCACTTCCGAGTCTGGTGCAAGCATGATCTACAACGCATATGCCAAAGGATTCCTTGCTGGACTCAAACAGGCAATGGATGCTCAGTGTGTGGCCTTGGCCGTTGTTGTTCCCCAGGATGTCAAGGATGAGTTCAACAAGAAGTTCCCCAATCTTCGTACCACCAGCTCTCGTATGGTGAGTGGTTGGCAGTATCAGGACTCCTACATCAAGGGACAGCAGGATGGCCGTTCTGCCATGGGTAAAAGATCCTTGGAGGCAGGGGTGTAATACACACCCCTTTCCTTGTAAAAATTTTTCTAAAATTGTGAATTTTTGTTAAATTTACAAGTTTTTGTAACTTTCAACCCTCAATTGAGTCACTTTTGTAACAAGTTCTTGTTAAAATACTAACTTTTTACAAAGAAACCATGACTTTACTTTTTCAAAATACAAGAGTAGAATGTACTTGTAAGGTAAAACAACCACAACTTCAAAGCCCAAAGGGCAGAAAGGACTACACTATGAAGACCATTATCACCTACACCTTCCGCAAGACTGGCACTCCCTACACCCTCGTGAAGATCGACGAGACCGAAGGCAAGGCAGTCATCAAGGACGAAGAGGGCAAGATGCACCTCATCAGCCTCAGCACCCTCAAGAAGAACTACAAGAAGACCGAGCAGGTCATCGAAGATGAGCCTCAGCCTGAGACCAAGCCCCTAAACCGTCATCAGAAACTTGCTGCCAAGAAGATTGAAGCAGCCTACAACTGGATCATCGGTGGTCTGGAAAACGATGTCACCGACGGTAACTCTGATGAGATGCCTCCCATTGAGGATATGTTTGAGCAGGTCTATGACGGTGTCATGACTGACGACTTCGGTGAGGGATACATGGGCTGCAACAAGAGCAAGACTGAGCTCCGGTTTGCTGGCAAGCAGTTCATCCTCGACACCATTGCAGCTATGTTCCGCAGAGACGGTTATGAAGTTCCTGATGAGCTCACCAAGATCAAGACCAGCAACAAGACCTCTGGTGAGCGCAAGAATATCAAGGGTGACATCACCAACGTCGGTGAGGATGAGGTGCTTGTAAAAGCCTTCACTGGTATGGTCATCGGTGTATTCAAGGTCTACAAGAAGACCTCCAAGAGCATCACCGTCAAGACTGCCAAGGGTGAGCTGAAGTTTGATGCGCAGACTGGTCTCCAGATCAATGCGAACAATGCCAAGTTCGCCAATCGGATCGCTCTCTAAGGAGGGAGCGATCCTATCACGAAAAGGGCTGAAAAGGTGCGAAAGGGTGAGAAGGTATTGTACCCATCTGAGGATAAACTGTAAAGGGCTCAGTTTTTCCTCAGCATTTCGGGACTTTACTTTTCTCACCCTCACCTATTATAATAATGATTGCCCGAAAAGGGAAGAAGGAGGAATGCTATATGGATACCAGTGGTTGTACCGCGGAGTGGAGAATTATGGTCTTTGAACAGATCATGAAGAAGAATCATATCTCCCCTGACATCTACCCTATTGAGTGGTTGAAGACAACCGATTATTTCTCGGCTCCGGCATCTAAAGGACACCATGCAAACTATCCTGGAGGACTGTTTGATCATCATCTGAACACACTGCAGGAACTTCTTCGGCTCACTCGTAACCATACGACTGAGCCTTGGGGAAGAGCTGAGAGTCCTTTCATCATTGCTACACTGCATGATGTGACCAAGCTGGGGTTGTACCTAGAAACTCAGGACATGAATCCCAACACCAAGGAAATGGAAAGAGTCTACATCACAAATCCTGACTATGTACGGAATGGTCACGGTGCGGATTCTGTTTCCAAATTGCTTCAGCACATGAACCTCACTAAAGAGGAGCAGCTTTGTATTCGGTATCACATGGGAGCGTATGAGACTGAGGACTGGGATGGGTTTGACAAAGCTATCCGTTTGTATCCGAATGTTTTATGGACTCACACGGCTGATATGATTGCTTCAAAGGTGCTGGAGAAGTGAGGTGTGAGCGATGGGTGATACAATGACTTTTCCTAAAACAGTCGAGGAGTTTATGGAAGAGTACAAGATCGTTGACAGTGACCAAGTATATACAAATGGTGCAGAGCTTGTACCAATTTTCAGAATGAAGCAGTGGTTTGAACATATTAATGCCACATCGGACGCAGTGCCTGTAGTGCGGTGTAAGGATTGCAAATGGTTTGGTCTGGCTGGCTGTGCAATCCAAATTGTGGATGACATAGATAAGCCGTCAGAAGATGATTTTTGTAGCTTTGGTGAGCGCAAAGGAGAGGATGAGTGATGGACAATATACAGAAAGAAAACCGTTTGCTTCAGCTTGAGGTGAGACACTGTAGAGTTGCCATTGCTATTCTAGTGGTGTGCTGTATTTCACAAGCAGCTGCGCTCGGTATGTCCTTTGGGTATCTGTATTGCTATGAAGAACAATTACATCAAGCAATTGAAATAACTGAGGAGGCACAAGAGATTGCGAGAGGTGCGTTGAATCAGCTAGAACAGAACCGTACACAAGCAGAGATGAATACACCGGATCTCGATGAAGAGAACGATGAAGAAGGATATACCCTTTCCGTTGTTGCTACTGCATATTGCCCCTGTGTCAAATGCTGCGGAATCTACAGTGAACAGCATCCTTCCAGACAAGGTACTTGTTTTGTGCAGAAAACCTCAACAGGAACAATCCCACAACCAGGAAGGACTATCGCTGTTGATCCTTCTGTGATTCCTTTGGGATCTGAAGTTGTGATCAATGGCCACCCATACATAGCTGAAGATACAGGTGGTGGGATCAAGGGAAACAGAATTGATATATTCTTTTCCTCACATCAAGAAGCCCTGAATTGGGGCAGACAAACATTGGAGGTAACAGTCTTTGAAAACAAAGCCGAATGACATTCCCTATTGCGGAGTGAGGTCAAAGAAAATATCACAAGCCCAGCCTGTACTTGATTGGACGATGCTAAAATATTTGAACCAGTTTATCAAGAGACGGTATGGTATCCACCTGAGAAAAGATGTACTCCACGAACCAGCTCCTTGGACCAAGGATAAGATTCTCCAGGAGTTCAGATTCACAAATGTTCGGAGAGAACATGATAAGGAGACCCTTTGGCTTATACACAACATTGTTCAAGCTCCTCACCTATCATATGGAGATAAGTTGCTTAACATCATCTTGTTTCGTATATTCAACAAGCATGAAACTGCTGAGCTATTACGCATGCCAATTCGTTTTTCAGAGCGGGAGAATTGGAACCCTGAGCGATATCGTCAACGATTCGAAGACGCTCGTCTTGTAGACCCAAAACGGATCTTTTTCACTGGTGCATTCATAACAGGTGGAACCAAACGTGCGCTGAAGTGGTATCTTCCTGACAAGAGGAATGAAAACAGCATGGAAATGCGAGTAATGTACTTCATGAAGTACCTTATTGATACTGGATTTGTTTCTGAGCTCAGAAAAGTACAGAAACAAGATCAGCAAGCTGTTTTTCAAAAGCTGAACAGTACAATGGGCATTGGGGAATTCTTGGGATACCAGATTTTTGTGGACTTCTCCTATATACCTGAGTTCCCCTTTTCTGAGAATGAGTTTGTAGTGGCAGGTCCAGGCTGCTCTAAAGGTCTCAAATATCTGTTCAGAGACACGGATCATCTAACTGATGAAGAATGTCTGTTTTGGTTACGAGATCACATTGATGACCTATTTCATGAGATTGATCCAGACTGGAACCCTCAGCGATTCTTCTGGGATTTACCTGAGTATGACAGATGTCTCAATGTTATGTCACTGGAGAACTGCTTCTGTGAGTTCTCAAAATATATCAGAGCAAAGCTTGGTACGGGTAGACCAAGAAAAAAGTACATGTACAAAGGAGAAAACAATGGTTAACAAGTTTGACATCCAGATGCTGGACAAGGCTATGAAGCATGCTCATGAACGCAGCGGTTGTTGTAAGGTTGCAGTTGGGTGTGCAATCTACAATCCCAACACGCACAATAAGGTGTATGGGGCAAATCGGGCTATCCCTAATCTTTGCAAGACCAAGGGCTGTCTTCGCATTGAGAAGTATGGGGAAGATAGCAAAAACCATCGGAACCCTGATGACTGCAGAGCAATCCATAGTGAGATTGATGCAATTGGCCGCGCTTGTAAGTATGGTCTCCATACTCATATGGCAACCGCTTATGTCACCAGATACCCGTGTGAAGCTTGTGCCAGAGCACTTGTTAGTGCTGGTATTGCTCGTGTAGTCTATGGTGGGACTACAAAGATCAGTCAGGCAACTGAAGAGATCTTCAATACAGTAGGTATTGAGGTGGACTTTGCTGAGAATTGGATGGAGGATGATACAGATCGCTAAGAGGATGTTTCTCTTGCGCAGGTTACACGAAAGCATATCAGATCAATACCTTTCACAATAAAGAAATGGAGGAGAAATAGACATGGAAAATATGGTGACGTTGCCAACCATCTTGAATGAGAAGGAGCGTCAGGTGCTATTACAGGCCAGACAGACATACGGAGATGTAAATCAAATCCTTGTTTCTGTAGAGGAACTGAATGAGCTAGCAGCTGTCTGTACCAAATATCCTCGGTATAGTGATAAAAACAGAGCAAAGCAGGAGCTTCATGATAAAGCTATTGATGAAGTTGCCGATGTGATTACTGTTCTTGATCATATCATTGCAATTTTTGATCTTGAGCCGGAGGAGATCTCTACTCGTATTTCTGGCAAGATCAATAGGCTCAAAAGATGGATGTCTAAATCCAATAGC
>Ga0310691_10003807_pt1 | contig 17582 bp, 15 predicted proteins | sample 176DNAGHGlowgp2_FD_203887 | JGI IMG/M metagenome (GOLD analysis project Ga0310691, IMG submission 203887) | Sheep rumen microbial communities from Palmerston North, Manawatu-Wanganui, New Zealand - 1766 DNA GHGlow gp2 (v2) (version 2) | ecosystem: Host-associated > Mammals > Digestive system >...
CAGCTTAAAAAGCTCGAAGATATGGGTTATGGAAAGCTTCCCATCTGTATGGCAAAGACACAGTACTCATTATCTGATGATCCTACACTCCTTGGCAGACCTACTGATTTCAATATCACAGTCAGAGATGTATATGTATCAGCAGGAGCCGGTTTTGTCGTTGCACTTACAGGAAACATAATGACAATGCCGGGACTTCCCAAGAAACCTGCTGCCTTTGGAATAGACGTAGATGATGATGGCAATATCGTAGGTCTTTTCTAAGATAACTGAAATTATTAGTATTATAGGTACGCTGTATGATAGCAGAATGTGCCAATGATAATAATTCACAATTTTGAGGATATTAAATGGGTACAAAAATAATCGACGGTAAACTGATCTCAGATCAGATAAAAGAAGAGCTGAGAGAAAAGACAGCAAAACTCATAAGCGAAAAGGGAGTTACTCCCTGCCTTGCGGTGATCCTGGTCGGAGAGGATCCCGCTTCACAGGTCTATGTAAGAAATAAAGAGAAGGCATGTGAAAAAATAGGCTATAAGTCAATGGCCTATAAGCTTCCTGCTTCTACAAGCACAGATGAGCTTTTGGAATTAATAGATAAACTTAATAAGGATAAGGAAGTTCACGGAATTCTTGTTCAGCTTCCGCTTCCGTCACACATCGATGAAAAGAAGGTTCTTAATTTTATCGATCCTTCAAAGGATGTGGATGGTTTTCATCCGATGAATGTGGGTGCTTTGTGCATAGGAGAAGAAGGATTTGTATCATGCACACCTGCAGGAATAATCGAACTCTTAAAAAGGTCCGGTGTTGAGATAGCAGGAAAAGAGTGCGTTATAATCGGAAGAAGCAATATAGTAGGAAAGCCTATGGCTCTTCTTATGCTAAGAGAAAATGCAACAGTTACCGTAACTCATTCAAAAACTAAGGATCTGCCGGGTGTTTGCAAAAGAGCAGACATTGTAATAGCTGCAATTGGAAAAGCCAAAGCAATTACAGCAGACTATATCAAAGAAGGCGCTGTAGTCATTGATGTAGGCATTAACAGAAATGAGGAAACAGGCAAGCTTTGCGGCGACGTGGATTATGAAAATGTTGCACCTAAGTGCAGCTACATAACTCCGGTACCCGGCGGTGTCGGACCAATGACCATCGCCATGCTTATGAAAAACTGCTATGACAGCGCAATAAGACATATGGGAGCATAATAGATGAAGTGTCCTAATTGTGGGCAGGAAATAAATGAGGGGCATCTATACTGTGACAAATGCGGTACGGAGATAAATTTCGTCCCCGAATTTGATCCTGAAGTTGAAAACAGAATAAAGGAATCTTTGTCAGGCGTTGCAAAACAGCTTGAGGATGAGGATGCTTTCAAGACAAAAAAGCTTCCGAAAATTCAGGATGACAATGACGAGTTTAAGAAACATATTCCTCTTTATATAGGTGGAGTTGTCATTTTTCTTGCAGCAGTTTTCTCGTTTTTGTTTTTAAGTGGGAGGTCATCTGCTGAAAATCTGGAGCAGCAGGCTGAAAAGTATTATGTTGAAGGCAATTACGATAAGGCAATAACCACTCTGGAGAAAGCCCTTTCGGAGACAAGCGAAGATGATACGGCGACCAGATCGGGTATTTTGTTTAAAATATACGGATATCAACATGAAGCCGGATATGAAAGTGATGCAGAAAAAACTTTGCTTACACTATCTGATGGGAATGTGTTCGATGAAGAAACAGTAACAGCCGCCATAGAAGATCTTGTGAATTATTACGAGGCAGGTAAAGAATATCAGAAAATACATGATCTTGTAAGCCAGACAAGCATAGAGCCTGTAAAGCAAAAATACAGCATGTTTTTACCGGAAGCTCCTTCTTTTTCCATGGCTGATGGCGAATACAACGAGGTTATAAACGTTGCAATAACGACCAAGAGTGATGGAGATATATACTATACGGTTAACGGCGATGAACCCGGAACCAACAGTATAAAATACACGGATGAGCTAATCCTTGAAGAGGAAGGCGACTACGATATCAAGGCTGTTCTTATTAACAGCTACGGAATTGCAAGTGATGTCACAAGTGCTTTTTATATGCTTGAAAATGTAGGACCTGCTGAGCCTGATATCATGGAGGACAGCGGAGAATACTCTCAGGCGACTATGATAGTTGCTGTGTGTGATACGGGATGCACGATTTATTATACGACCGACGGCACAGATCCTGATATCACCTCAAAACAGTACACAACTCCGATCTCTATGCCGCTTGGTGATTCTACCTTCAAATTTGTTGCGGCAGATGAAGAGGGAAGACTTAGCGAAATAGTTGAGAAGAATTATCACCTTTCATATACTAAGCTTGTATCTGTGGAACAGGCGAGGGCAAATATAATTGCCACCCTTGTTAAGCTTGATATACTGCTTGATTCTACCGGAAAAGTAAGAAGCGAAGAAGGGCATTTTGACTATGTATATGACAGGGAACAGGATATAACCGGCTCCGGAAATTATTATATTTTCAAAGAAACACATGTGTACAATGACGGCACAACAAATGAGACCGGATTATTATATGCTGTAAACTCTCACGATGGTAAAGTGAACAGGCTTGGATATGACTCCAGCGGCAACTTTACACTTATTAATATATCCAACAGATAAAGGGCTTACTGCATCAGTTTAACACTTTAATATGTTAAATCTTGAAAAATAGTTATATATGTCTTAATATTTTATTTATTGTAAATGAGATTATAAGAATCAGGAGGAGAACAATGTTCAAAATTTTAGAGGCTAATGAGCTTGCTGCGAATATTCATCAGCTTATCGTAGAAGCTCCCCGTGTGGCCGGCACATGTTTGCCGGGTCAGTTTCTTATAGTTCGCGCAGAAGAAGACGGAGAGAGAATTCCTCTTACAATATGCGACTATGACAGAGAAAAAGGAACTGTAGAATTGGTCGTTCAGGCAATTGGTGCTGAATCAAGAAAGATTTGTAAGAAAAAAGCAGGAGATAGTCTTGCGGATGTAGTAGGTCCTCTTGGAAATCCTTCTGATCTTTGCAGTGAGGATATTGAAGAGCTTAAGAAGAAAAAGATAGTTTTCATCGCAGGTGGTGTAGGTACAGCTCCTGTTTATCCTCAGGCTAAATGGCTTAAGGAGCATGGCGTAGACTGTGATGTTATTATCGGCGCAAAGAATAAGGATCTCGTTATTCTTGAAGAGAGATTCAAGACTGTTTGCAACTTGTATGTAACTACAGATGATGGCTCATACGGCAGAAGCGGAATGGTTACAAAGTGCCTTCAGGATCTGTATGATGAAGGAAACCGCTATGACCTCTGCGTAGCAATCGGTCCCATGATTATGATGAAGTTTGTATGTAAGCTTACAGAGGAGCTCGGCATCCCTACAGTTGTAAGTATGAATACTATCATGGTTGACGGTACAGGTATGTGTGGTGCGTGCAGACTTATGGTTGGCGGCGAAGTAAAATTTGCCTGTGTTGACGGACCTGAGTTTGACGGACACAAAGTAGATTTTGATCAGGCCATGAGAAGAATGAAGCTCTATGCTACAGAAGAAGGTCGTCTTGCACTTAAGGAGCAGGAAGGCGATACTCATCACGGCGGATGCGGAAACTGTAACTAAGAATGATTGTATTTTCAGAATGGAGATAAAAAATGGCACAAGATGTTTGGACAAGAGTTCCTGTTCGCGAGCAGGATCCAAAGGTTCGCGCAACTAATTTTGAAGAAGTATGTTTGGGTTACAATGAACAGGAAGCAGTTGATGAAGCTACAAGATGTCTTAACTGCCCCAATCCCCAGTGTGTAAAGGGATGCCCTGTTTCTATCAATATACCTAAGTTTATCCAGGAACTTAAAGAAGGAAATGTTGAACAGGCTTATCAGACAATCAGCCTTTCAAGTGCACTTCCCGCTGTATGCGGAAGAGTATGCCCTCAGGAGAGCCAGTGTGAAGGCAAATGTGTTCGCGGCATAAAGGGTGAGGCTGTTTCTATCGGCAAACTTGAAAGATATGTAGCAGATACTGCAAGAGAAATGGGTATTAAGCCCCAGGGTGCTACAGAGAAGAAGAATAAGAAAGTCGCAGTTATCGGTTCAGGCCCTGCCGGTCTTACATGTGCAGGCGATCTTGCAAGGATCGGCTACGACGTAACTATATTTGAAGCTCTTCATGAGGCAGGCGGCGTACTTGTTTATGGTATTCCTGAATTCCGTCTTCCCAAGACTGCTGTTGTTAAGAAGGAAATTGAGAACGTTGAATCTCTTGGCGTAAAGATTGAGAAGGACGTTGTTATCGGTAAATCCGTAACAATCGATTCACTTATGAAGAACGAGGGATTTGAGGCTGTATTTATCGGATCAGGTGCAGGTCTTCCCAGATTCATGAATATTCCCGGAGAGCAGGCGCTTGGCGTATTCTCTGCAAACGAGTTCCTTACAAGAAGCAATCTTATGAAGGCTTTCTCAGAGGATAGTACAACACCTATCATGAGACCTAAAAAGTGCGTAGTTGTTGGCGGCGGTAACGTTGCTATGGATGCAGCTCGTACAGCACTTCGTCTCGGCGCAGAGGTTCACATCGTTTACAGACGTGGCGAAGAGGAGCTTCCTGCAAGAAAAGAAGAAGTTGAGCATGCTAAACAGGAAGGTATCATATTTGACCTTCTTTGCAACCCTGTAGAGATTCTTGAGGATGAGAATGGCTGGGTTAAGGGTGTTAGATGCATCAGAATGGAACTTGGCGAGCCTGATGAAAGCGGAAGAAGAAGCCCTGTAGAAGTTAAGGGCTCTGAGTTTGAAATCGATTGTGATGCTGTTATCATGTCACTTGGTACAAGCCCTAATCCTCTTATTTCAAGCACTACTGAGGGTCTTGAGACCAACAGAAGAAAATGTATCGTTGCAAATGAAGAGAACGGCCTTACATCCAAGGAAGGCGTATTTGCAGGCGGCGATGCTGTAACAGGTGCTGCTACGGTTATTCTTGCAATGGGTGCCGGAAAAGCAGCTGCTAAGGGTATTGACGAGTATCTTAGCAATAAATAATTAAGACAAGATTTGCCGAAGAGTCAAATGCGTATCTGCGCTTTTGACTTATTCGGCTGATTTTAACCTTATTGATACAGAGGTGATCATGGTGTATAGAAGCAGTGCTGAAAAGGCAGAAGACAATCATTCTTCCGGTATACTACTTGTTACTGTTGGCGCAATAGGACTTATTGGGGACGCGTTCTTTTTGATGAAGAACCCTCTTGATATGCCGCTTTTTAACAGATATCTTTCATGCGGCATTATGGGTGCGCTTTTTATTCTGTTTTTTGTAATGGGGCTTTTGTCTGTAAGAACCTACAAGATTTTTACGATCAAGGCAAAAGAAGAAAACAATATACTTGATCAGGTAAGAAGCTGGTGTGATAAAGAACTTACCAAAGAAGTGATAGAAGAGGAAATAAAGTTTTCCGAAGAATCTGAATATGATTATGACGACAGCACATCTTATTTCAGAAGATGTGAATATATAAAGAGCAGGATCCTTAAGCAGTTCGTGAATATGAATGAGGAACTTTTGGATTCATTTATTGATGATTATTATTCTGAAATATATGGAGAAGAAGAGTGATAGCTGTAGATATACTGTGCGTTGGCAAAATCAAAGAGAAATATTGGAATGATGCCATTCTAGAGTATTCAAAAAGGCTGTCTAGATATGTAAAACTAAATATAATTGAAGTTCAGGATGAAAAAACTCCTGACAATGCTCCATTATCCGTGGAAGAAAAGATAAAAGAAAAGGAAGGATCAAAGCTTATTAAATATATAGATCCCAAAGCTTTTGTCTGTGCTCTTGCTATTAATGGCAAAAGATATTCTTCTACAGGATTTGCAGATTTTTTCAGTGAAAAAAGTGTACTTGGTACAAGCAGGATACAGTTTATAATAGGCGGATCGCTTGGACTTTCAGATGAAGTATTATCATTAGCTGATGGGAAGATCAGTTTTTCGGATATGACATTCCCACATCAGATGATGAGAGTTATTTTACTGGAGCAGATATACAGAGCTTATAGAATAATTAACGGAGAACCATATCATAAATGAGCGGAATTACAGAGAAGAAAATTTTGCTTAGTGTACCTCAGATGCAGAGCATCTTTGGACAACATGACAAATATATTAGAAAAATTGAAGACAATTTGAGGGTAGAGATAATAGACAGGCAGGGAGAACTGCATGTCATTGGAGAACCTGAAAGTGTAGATAAAGCATACGGGATCATAAAGGAGCTTGCGGGACTTTCTGAATCGGGTTCAGTAATTGAAGAGCAGAGTGTTAACTATGCAATTCAGTTATCAAGTGACCCGTCAGAGGATGAAAAGAAAGCTTCCGGAGATGTACTTACCAAGATAGATGGGGACGTAATCTGCCATACTATCAGCGGAAAGCCGATAAAACCAAAGACACTTGGACAAAAGAAGTATGTTGATGCGATCAGGAAAAATATGATCGTTTTTGGACTTGGTCCTGCGGGAACGGGTAAAACATATCTTGGCATGGCTATGGCGATAACAGCTTTTCAGAAGGGCGAGGTCGAGAGGATAATCCTTACAAGACCTGCTATTGAAGCCGGAGAAAAGCTCGGATTTTTGCCCGGAGACCTTCAAAGTAAGGTTGATCCATATCTTAGACCTTTATATGATGCGCTTTATCAGATCATGGGGGCTGATAATTTTGTGAAGAATATGGAGAAGGGACTTATCGAGGTTGCACCTCTTGCATATATGAGAGGACGTACGCTTGATAATGCATTCATCATCCTTGATGAGGCACAGAATACTACGCCTGCTCAGATGAAGATGTTCCTTACCAGAATCGGATTCGGATCAAAAGTGATAATAACTGGTGATGCAACTCAGAAGGACCTACCTTCTGATACTAAGTCAGGACTTGATGTTGCGGAATCAGTTCTTAAAAAGATTGATGATATATCATTCTGCAATCTTACAAGCAGAGATGTAGTAAGGCATCCGCTTGTACAGATGATTGTTAAAGCTTATGAGGATTATGAGAAGCAGGGCGCAAATGAAGCAAAGCGCAAGGCTATCAAAAAACGGGAAAGACACTGATTGGTTATGAAAAAAGTAATGGGATTAAATGAATATTCAGATGATGTAGAAAACACAAACGAAAATAACAAGTTCTTATCAGGTTTATTTGATAAAAAAGAAAAAAGTTTTAAGGTGCTGATGGCAATTACATTCTTTGCTACAGCTATTGGCATTTTGGGGGCATCGCTTGGCTATGGGCTTAAGATCGAGGCTGTAATAAGAAATACTGTAACAGGAATTATCTGCGCGGGAACTCTTGTTTATATGCTTACGGATGCAAGCAGAAGGAATCTGTTTTCTTATGATAATGGTCAAAAGAGAAACCGATATGTTTTTGTATATCTTATATCTTTGGTTGTTTCACTATTTTTGCCGCTTATAGCGATCGAAGTCTGGCCATATCTTTTTATTTTTCTGATACTTGGTCTTTTTTCTACAAATGAGATTGGGCTGTTTTCCGGCTCATTTCTTCTCCTTTTTTCGGTAATACTTGAAAAAGAGGGAAGCTATGCGGAATTTTTCATTTACTTCCTTGCAGGAGCAGTTATTCTAGCACTTTTAAGGGATCTTACAGAGACTACCAAGATTGGTTTCCCTATATTTATATCTCTTTCTTTGTTATTTGTACTGATCGTTGCTTATGATGTGATGTTTCAGAACAGAACACTAAACCCTACTATGATCATTGTTCCTTTGGTCAATGTGCTCGTTAATCTGATACTTATGATGATCACACTCAACATCTTCGGTGTATATGTAATCAGGAAGAGCAATGACAGATACATGGATATCAACGATACTGAATATCCGCTTCTTGTTCAGCTCAAAGAAAAAGATAAGGAAGCATATTTCAGGGCAATACACATCGCATATCTTGCTGAGAGAATTGCACTTGACCTTAATTTAAATGCAAGAGCGGTCAAGACGATGTCGTATTATTACAAGATCGGAGTTATTGACGGTTCAACAACCTGGGATGAGGTAAAGCATTTCTATATTGAAAACAATTTCCCTCAGGAAGCTCTTGGCTTTCTTAAGGAATACATCGATAACGACAAGTCCAAACAACTTTCTAAGGAAGCTGCTATTATCTATATGTGCGAGACACTTATTTCATCAATCACTTATCTGTTTAAGAAGGATAAGGATGCCAAGATCAACTATGATGAACTTATAGACAAGATCTTTGAGCATAAGATGGAGAACAGAGAGCTGTATAATTATAATATTTCACTGTACGAGCTTGAGCACATGAAGGCACTTATGAAGAAGGAGAAGCTGTACTATGATTTTCTTCGTTGAAAATGAAGTTTCTGCAAATTTTTCTTTTGACATTGAAGAGGTTGCAAAGAAGGTTGCAGAAAGAACACTGGAACTTGAAAAATGCCCTTTTGATGTAACTATCAGCCTGACTATTACTGATGATGAGGGTATAAGAAAGATAAATAAAGAGTTCCGTGATATAGATGCGCCCACTGATGTACTGTCATTCCCAAATATCAGCTATGACAAGCCCGGGGATTTTAGTGTATGTGAGGGTGAGCAGAAAATTGATATCTTAGATCCGGATACAGGACTTATTGCGTTCGGAGATATAGTTATAAATGAAAAGCGTGTAAGAGAGCAGGCCAAAGAATATGGTCACTCAGAGCTTAGAGAATATGCGTTTTTGGTTGCACATTCCATGCTTCATCTGTGCGGATATGACCACATGGAGGAGGATGAAGCCAAGGTTATGGAGAGTAAACAGGAAGAAGTTTTGAATTCTCTTGGTATTACAAGGGATTAAGTAGTAAACAGGGGAACCGTAATGGATAGAAAAGGTAATATAAGGCCGGATGTTGTTTTTGCATCAGGGCTTTTAAGCATGGCATTTATCATGCTTTTATGTGTTGTTTTTTATAAAATTACAGGAGAAGAAGGGGCAGGTTTTTTATCGGCTCCTGTTTCGCTTTTTGTGATCGCTATAAGTGTTTTTATATTTGCATTTGAGTCAGTCACAAGGGATATGGTAAGGGCCAGGCTCCACAGAGAGCAGATGCTTCATGCAAAGAAAAACGTAAGGCAGCTCATGCTTGCAAGCTTTATTACAGGCTGCGGCTTTGCGCTTGTTTTTGCACTTTTGTCCAAGGTTATATCTGTATATGTGTTCCATTCACCCAGGAATTTCATGGTCATCCTTATGATGTCACCCGTGTTTATCTTCCTCAGCATACAGGGAGTTTGCAGAGGATATTTAAGCGGAGCGGGATATTCCTTTGTTTCAGTTATATCTAATTGCATAATGGTTGTCGTTACATATATTTGTTCACTGATACTCTCAAACATCGGCTACAGATACGGACTTAAGGTAAATGCTCTTATGCATGTGGATGATATTGCTTCTGCTTACGGCGCTGTGGGTGCAGCTATAGGTATTTCTGCAGGCGGTTTCCTCAGCTTTCTTTTTATTTTGATCGTTATGTTTATAAAAAGGCATGAACTGCGCGCTCTTGAAGATGGCAGTGCAAAGGTAAAGAATGACTACAAGAATGAGTCCGTTAAGGAGCTTGTCATAGCGGTTGTTCTTTTTGGCACTTTCGGACTTCTTCTTTTTATCGATGAGTGCGTGTACATGAACGTGGCATGGAGGATTCATCCGACTGAGAACAATATTTCCAGTTGGGGAATATATATGGCTGAATGTATTGCAGTTGTATCAGCTCTTGTTTTCCTCACAGCGATACCATTTGTGAAGTCATGGTTTGGAGTACATGTTGCCATAGTAAAAAAGGATTACAAGGCAGCAAGGGCCAGACTATCTAAGCTTGTTCATTTTGAAGCAATGCTTGTTATGCCTGTAACAGTCATTATTATGATACTTGCCAAAACTCTTACTACAGTACTGTTTGGAAAGAGCAATGATGCTGCGGTCAACATGATAGTTCTTGCGATCACAGCAATCTTACCGGGATCGGCATTTTTGTTCCAGACTTTTTTACTTAGAAAACTCAAGAACTATTTTGTTCTTCTTCTAAATACTTGCATAGGAATTGTTGTGCATTTGGTTACCCTGCTTGTTATGTCATTTGGATTTAATATGGGTATCCATGCATCGATTGCCGCATTTATCGCGATGCTTCTTATTTTGTCTGTCGTTGGATGGCTAGAGCTTTCTCTTATGCTTGATTATAAGCAGGAGTTTAAGAAGAGCCTTATCCTTCCGCTTTTATCAAGCGGTATAGCAGGACTTCTTGCTCTTTTGATCGACAGGATATTTGTGAATATGATTGGCGAAATACTTACCGCATTAATAGCCATTTTGCTTTCTTATGTCAGTTATATGGTGCTTCTTATTGTATTTAAGAGTGTTGATAAATATGAGGTTGAGAAAATGCCTTTCGGGTATAATTTTGCGGTTCTGTGCGATAAGTTAGGGGACAGATAATGGCTAAAAATATCATCATTGCAGGCGCCGGTCCTTCCGGTATGTGCGCCGCAATTGCTGCTGCAAGAGATGGCGCAAGCGTAACTGTGATCGAAAAAAATGATACAGTAGGAAAGAAGCTATCTATGACAGGGAACGGAAGATGTAACCTGTCTAATTTAAGAATGTCCGCAGATGACTTCAACGAGAATTCAAGAGACAGGATGAAAAAATGGCTATCTCTTTTTGGAGTAAAGGACACGATTAATTTCTTTAAGTCACTCGGTGTTGTGGTCATGAGCGAAGATGGATATCTTTATCCTATATCGGGACAGGCAAAAACAGTAACACAGGCTTTATACAATGAGTGTTTAAGGCTTGGAGTTAGCTTTATCTTTTCTGAGCAGCTTAAGAGTATAGCTAAAAATAGTGAAGTGTTTAATGTAAAAACGTCCAAAAATGAATATGTGGCAGATGCAGTTATTGTTGCTGTTGGCGGACTTGCAGGACCCGGTACTACTATGTCCACAGGGGATGGATACTATATCTGCGAAAAGCTTGGAATGTCTAAAAAAGATACGTATCCTGCACTGTGCTCTCTTGTTACGGATGATGATTCTATAAGCGGAGATTTCGGTATCAGAATGAACGCCAGAGCATCATTTCTTATAGGAGACGGTGTATTTGCTACAGAAGAAGGAGAGGTTCAGATCACCAAAAACTCTCTCTCCGGAATTCCGATCATGCAATCTTCAGGGCTTGTCTGTTATCATCTGTCTAAAAACAGACCGGTTACCGTATCCATTGATTTTTTCCCTGAATATACTGATGAAGAATTTGAAGCACTTGTAGATGATATGCTACGCCTTGCTCATGACAGAAGGTTAAAAGATCTTCTTCTTGGATTTTGCAATCAGGGAATAACAGATCTTATTCTCGGCAGGATGAAGCTTAGCCCTGATATGAAGGCTAAAAATGTAGGTGAATCTATGCTTAGATGCGTCCTGCAAAAATATCGTGATGTAAGATTTAATATTGTTAAAACTGCAGATTACAAGAAGGCTCAGGTTACGCGAGGCGGAATAAGCTTAGGAGATCTTGATGATAATCTCATGTGTGTAAAGAGCCCTGGTGTTTTTGTAATTGGCGAGTTGTGCGATGTTGACGGAAGATGCGGCGGTTATAATCTTCAGTGGGCATGGTGCAGCGGTTATATTGCCGGAGGAGCGGCAAGCTGTTTATGATAAGAATTAATTCCATCAAATTTCAAAATAGCGGAAATGACAAACATTTTGACAGCTTCGAGGATAAGAAACTTTTTCTTATAAACAATCTAAAGAATAAGTCTGCGAAGCTTTTAAAAATATCAGCAGAGGACATAGAAGAATTAACGATAAAAAAGCACTCTGTTGATGCGAGAAAAAAGCCGGACATATTTGATGTTTACGTAGTAGATATCTCTCTTAGGAACGCAGCGTCACAGGAGAAGATATTAAAAAGATCAAAGTGTAAAAATGCCCAGATAGTTTCTGAAAAGAAATATGTATTTCCATATAAGAGAAAAGAAGATGACAAAATAAAGAAAGATACAAAAGGTGGGGTTCGTCCAATTATTGTAGGGGCAGGTCCTGCCGGCCTTTTTTGTGCTTACGAGCTTGCAATGCACGGATATAAGCCAATTGTCCTTGAAAGAGGCATGGACGTAGATAAAAGGCAGGAAGCTGTTGAAAAGTTCTGGAATGGCGGGGAACTAAATCCCAAGGGGAATGTTCAGTTCGGTGAAGGCGGTGCAGGCACTTTTTCAGACGGCAAGCTTAATACCATGGTAAAAGACAAGATGGGAAGAGCTGATGAGTGCCTTGGTATTTTTGTCCAACACGGTGCCTGTGAAGATATCATGTATGAGGGAAAACCTCATATAGGCACAGATGTCCTTAGAGATGTTGTAAAAAACATGCGTAAGGAAATAATAAAAAGAGGTGGAGAGTTTTTCTTTGAGACTAAGGTTACAGGCCTTATTACTGATGGCGACAGGATCGCAGGTGTTAAGTGCGACAATGGTAAGGAATTTTATTCGGATGCTGTAGTTCTTGCAATTGGACACAGCGCGAGAGATACTTTTGAGATGCTAAAGTCTATGGAAATTGAGATGATTCCCAAGGCTTTTGCTGTCGGACTAAGAGTCGAACATCCGCAGACAATAATAAATAAATCTCAATATGGAATAGAAGAGCCGTCATCACTTCCTGTTTCACCCTACAAGGTTACGGCAACTGCTTCTTCGGGCAGAGGCGTGTACTCATTTTGTATGTGCCCCGGAGGATATGTCGTTAATGCTTCTTCCGAAGAGGGAAGACTTGCGGTTAACGGAATGAGCTACTCAGACAGAGCCGGTAAAAATGCAAACAGTGCGATAATAGTTACGATTACACCTGATGATTTTGGAGGCGATGATGTCTTATCCGGAATGTATTTTCAGAGAAAGCTGGAAGAAAAGGCATTTGAAATTGGAAAAGGAAAAGTCCCCTGCGAATATTTTGATGATTTCAAAGAAGGAACAAGACAAATTAAAAACAACGAGGATGACAGCGCTGTTTTAAAGAGCATAGACGAACATTTATCTGAAGGCAGAAACATGCCACAGATCAAAGGCGCATATGCTTTTTCACCTGTTCACAGAATACTTCCTGCATATTTATCAGAGGATATCTGTGAGTGTATGACTAAGTTTGGAAAAATGATAAATGGCTTTGACCGGGATGATGCCATTTTTTCCGGAGTTGAATCAAGAACGTCATCACCTGTAAGAATTATGAGAGATGAAAATCTTGAGAGTATATCCCTTAAGGGTCTGTACCCTTGCGGAGAAGGCGCGGGATACGCAGGCGGAATAACATCCGCGGCAATGGATGGAATAAAGGTTGCAGAAGAGATTGCAATACATTTTTACAATGAGAAGGATTATTGCAGAAATAAGGTAGCAGCTAAGAGAAAGGCATTATCACAGGAAGAAAAAGCTAAGCTTGATCAAATGCTGACTGATAATGTTTGCGGCACAGACTTATATAAATGCGCAGAAAATATACTTATTTTTGCAAGTACTTCTGAAGAAGCCGGCACAGATGAAATAATAAATAAAGCTTTAAATGACGGCAAGAATGTATTTTGCCCAAAGATAACAGATACCAAAAACAAGGGCATGGACTTTTGGCAAATTAAGAGCTTGTCTGATCTAAAAGAAGGATATAGAGGAATACGAGAGCCTGCCGGCGCGAATGTATTTTCAAGTGAAGCAGAGGGAAACATTCTGGTTATTCTCCCCGGACTTGTTTTTGATACCGAGGGTAACAGGCTTGGATACGGAGCAGGCTTCTATGACAGATACATTGAAAGATTGTGTGCAATGTATGAAGATGATAGAATAACACTTGCGGGAATCGGCTATAGCTTTCAGGTAAGTCAAAACCCGATTTCCGCTATTATGGACACTACGGATAAGAAGGTTGGCTATGTCGTAACTGATAAGGAGTGTATAAGCTGTGGGAAATGATTCATTAAACATAAAAAGTGAAATCCTAAGTATTGGCAAAAGGGCTTTTGAAGCAAAGTATGAACTGCAAAAGCTTGGAAAAGAGAAAAACGATATTCTGCTTAAGGTTGCTGATGCGCTTGTAAAAAACTCAGATCGCATTTTAAAAGCAAACGAAAAGGATATTGATAACGGCGTTAAAGGCGGAATGCATGAGGGCCTTCTTGATAGGCTTAGACTATCGGAAGACAGAATTAAGAGCATGGCTGATGGAATAAGACAGGTTGCGCTTCTTGATGATCCGATAGATAAAACAATCGCAGAGTGGGAGCTTGAAAACGGACTTCAGATAAAAAAAGTCACTGTGCCTCTTGGCGTTATCGGTATCATCTACGAATCAAGACCAAATGTTACAGCAGATGCTTTTTCTCTTACATTTAAATCAGGTAATGTCGTTATATTAAAAGGCGGCTCGGATGCTATTTCCTCAAATATGGCTATCACCGATGTTATAAGAGAAACTCTTGTAAGTGCAGGATCAAATCCTGACTTTATACAGCTTATTCCTTTTACAGACAGAAGTGCTGTTGCTGAGCTGTTATCCTTAAGGGAATATGTCGATGTTATCATTCCGAGAGGAAGTGCCGGACTTATAAGGATGGTCTGCGATAACAGCAAGATTCCTGTAATAGAGACAGGAAGCGGAAACTGCCACATCTATATCGATGAATATGCTGACATTGAGAAGGCAATTCCGATAATAATAAATGCCAAAACTCAGAGGATCGGCGTATGCAATGCAGCGGAATCGCTTGTTGTACATGAAAAGATAAAAGATAAGTTTTTGCCTGTATTATCCGATGCGATGAAAGAGAACAAGGTTGAACTTAGAGCTGATGCGAATTCCATTAGCCTTCTTCCCTCTGCAGTTCCAGCTACTACGGATGATTTTGGTAAGGAGTATCTTGATTACATCCTCTCTGTAAAAACAGTTGGAAGTGTTGAGGAAGCGATCGAACATATAAATAAATACAACACGGGACATTCTGAGAGCATCATAACCGAAAATAAGGAAAATGCTGATAAATTCCTTAAGGGCGTAGACGCAGCCTGCGTTTATGTCAATGCTTCAACAAGATTTACTGATGGCTTTCAGTTTGGATTTGGTGCGGAGATCGGAATAAGCACCCAGAAGCTTCATGCAAGAGGTCCTATGGGACTTAGCGAACTTACATCATACAAGTATGAAATAACAGGAAACGGGCAGGTCAGAGACTGATTTTATGAAGACAAAAGAAGAGATACAAAAGCTTAGACAGGATATCATTGATGTGTGTTTATCTTTACTTGATAACGGCCTCATAGTAAGAACATGGGGAAATGTTAGTGCAAAACTTGACGATGAACATTTTTTGATCACACCAAGCGGAATAAAATACGAGGACTTAGAGCCTTTAATGCTTCCTGTTGTTGATATGAATGACTTGTCTTATGAGGGCGAATTTAAGCCATCCAGTGAGATGCTGGTCCATAAGGCAATCTACTCATCAAGAAGAGATGCAGAGTTTATAGTGCACACGCATCAGACCTATGCAAGCCTTGTTGGAACTCTTGGAAAAACCAAGCTTAAAGCAGAAAAAAATAATGTACGTATAGCATTTCCTATTGCGGATTATGCACTACCCGGAACTACAAAGCTTGCAGAGAATGTAAAAAAATCTGCAAACCTTTTTCCTGAGACGAAGAGCATAATAATGTCCAATCACGGCTCCGTGTCATTTGGAAGAAGTGCGCAGGAAGCTGTTAATGAGGCCTACAGACTTGAAAAGGCGTCTAAGGCTTATATAAATACAATCTGCAGAACGCAGATAAAACCTGCAACAGACGAAGGCTACAGCAGCTATCTTGAAAACGGAAAGATAGTATATGAAAAGGCTGACACTCCAAACAGAGTAAAACAGATACATGAGCTTATTTATGCAAAAAGAAGTGATGTAAAATATATTTATCACATCAGATCTGAGGCGGTTCTTCTTATATCAAGAAGAGCCAATCACATGAAGCCTTTGCTTGATGACTTTGCTCAGATAGTTGGAACAGGTATAAGAATTCCGACATCAGAAGGTCAGAGGAAATCCGTAAAGAAAACGGTAAATGCTGTTTTTTCGTATAATGACGGAGCATATTGCCTTGGAGATTCCAGGGATGAAGCGATGGCATGCGCCATAGTTCTTGATAAAGGCTGCCTTGCACATATCGCTGCAACCAGATTTGGAAAAGGGAATTTCCTGTCATATTTTGACTGCTATAAAATGAATAGTAATTACAGGAAGAATTATAGTAATTTATCTCATTTAGTAAAATGACAAACCCTTGTAGTTTGTGCTAAACTTATAAAAAGAAAACTTACATTGCGAGGTGTAATTGTATGGCTAAAGCATCTAAAAATGATAAATATGTGGCATATGTTGCCAGCTACACATCAGGCTCCCAGGATAGCCACGGAATTCGTATCTACGACGTTGATGTAGAAAACGGAAGAATGACTGAGAAGGAGAAGGTTCAGATCACCAACTCTTCATACATCAGTCTGTCGCACAATAAGAAATACCTCTATTCAATAACCGACTCTGGTGTTGAGGCTTATTTCATAGAGCCCGACGGAGGACTTAAGTTTCTCAATAAAGCATCCATTAACGGAATGAGAGGATGCTATATCAACACAGACCAGAATGATAATTTCCTTGTTTGCGCAGGATACCATGACGGCAAGATCACCATCCTTGAACTCAACAAGGACGGTAGTATCGGTAAGATAACCGATGAGAAGTTCCACAAGGGTCTTGGTACCATTGCAGGACGTAATCATGTTCCGCATGTTCAGTGCATCAAGATAACAAAGGATAATAAATACCTTTGCGCAGCTGATCTTGGAATGGACAGAGTTAACGTTTACAAATTCGATACTGTAAACGGTAAGATCCATGATGCAGGTGTTATCCATTGCGATCAGGAATCTTCTCCCAGACATATGAGATTTTCAAAAGACGGAAGATTCTTATACGTAGTATTTGAGCAGCAGTGCAGTATAAGCGTATATGCTTATACAGATAACGACGGAGACCCGGAATTTGAAGAGGTTCAGTCAGTTCAGAATTCTGATGAAAACGATACGATCGGTGTTGCTTCAAGTGCACTTAAGTTCTCAGATGATTACAGATATCTTGTCAGCTCAGTTGCCGGTGAGAACAACGTTATCATTTACAGTGCAGATCAGGAAACAGGACTTCTTACCAAGAAGATCGAGCTTCCTGTATCAGGCGAGTATCCTAAGGATGCTATGCTTTTCCCTGATAACAAGCACATTGTATCACTTAACCATGAGTCAAATACAATGACATTCTTCACGGTTGACTTTGATAAGGGTACACTTGTAATGAACGGTCCTGAGCTGTCAGTAGACAGACCTAACTGCATTATCTTCCATAAGCTTGGTTGATGATCAGAT
>Ga0310691_10003809_pt1 | contig 17573 bp, 17 predicted proteins | sample 176DNAGHGlowgp2_FD_203887 | JGI IMG/M metagenome (GOLD analysis project Ga0310691, IMG submission 203887) | Sheep rumen microbial communities from Palmerston North, Manawatu-Wanganui, New Zealand - 1766 DNA GHGlow gp2 (v2) (version 2) | ecosystem: Host-associated > Mammals > Digestive system >...
CAAACTTTAAAGACGGCTCATTAGATATTAAAATTGATATCTCATGGACAGTTTTAAATGACACATCAGAAGGACCGCTTGAGTGGGTAAAAATAGGTATTCCAAATTATCATGCTGAAAATATTATGTCATTAACAAATAATATAAAAAAGATTAAATATTATTCAGATGATGGTTCATTTATTAGAATAGATTTTAATAAAAAATATTATAAAAATGAAACAGTTGATTTTAGCTTTAGCTTTAATCAATCATATATGTATAAATTAAGAGACGTAGTAGATAAAGATGGTGAAAAGAATTATGTTTATTATAATTATAATCCAGGCTATTTTAATTCAATTAAGGTTACAAAATGTGTATTAAAATGGAATGCTACTAATGTATATAATTTTGTTGAATCAAGTATTGCTTCACCAATAATTGATGGCTATTATGTATTAGAATCACCATTATCCTATAGTGAAACTATAAGTGTAAATGTATCATATTTACAAAATGTATTTGAAACAATAGATCCTAATAAAACATATACAAATGAATATGAAAAATATCCATGGCTAATGCCAGTAATTGTCTTAGGTATATTTGCGTTAGTAATAATCTTGGTTATAGTTATTGGCTATGTATCAAAGGATCCATATAAAACTAATAGAGGATTCTATGGTCCAAATTATTTCCATTATTTTCCATATTATTATGGAAGATATAGGTCACACACAGGAGTATCTAAGACAGGTAAAATAATAAATCCACCATCAAATGTAAGTAGTGGCGGTCATCATGTTGGTGGAGGCTGTGCCTGTGCTTGTGCATGCGCATGTGCAGGAGGCGGAAGAGCAGGATGTAGTATGAAGGATTTTTATCATACTAATTTAAAATCAAGTGATGTAAAAAAAAGTATTAAATGATAAAAAATAATTTTAATTGTATAAAATTAATATTTTGATATAATAATTATTGAGGTATTTTTTATGGATAAATATGATTCTTTAAAATTAGAAAATCAATTATGCTTTCCCTTATATGCAGCAGCAAAGGAAATAACAAGAAAGTATAAACCATTTTTAGATAAATTAGATTTAACTTATACTCAATACATTTGTATGATGGTAATGTGGGAACATGAATCAATGAATGTTAAAACATTAGGTGAATACCTATATTTAGATTCAGGTACATTAACTCCATTATTAAAAAAATTAGAGGATAAAGGCTTTATCGAAAGAAAAAGAAATGATATTGATGAAAGAAATCTTGTAATTACAATTACAAAAAAAGGTATGGAATTAAGAGATTTAGCTTTATCAGTTCCACAAAATATGGGTTCTTGTATTCAATTATCAAGAGAAGAATCACTGTTATTATATAAAGTATTATATAAAATATTAAATAATTTAAATAATAAATAATTTATTGGCATAAGTATTTTAACTTATGCCTTTCTTATTTTAAAAATAGACTATTTTAAAAATAAATGCTATAATCAAAATATATTTTTGCGTTTAATAATATTTTAATGGAGGTGAAGCTATGAATGGACTAGGAATTGCTTTTTATATATCAGCTATTTTTATTTCTATTTCATGCATTATTTATATTCTAATTCAAAATAGAATGGATAAGCCTCAAAAAAAGTTTTATTTGATTATGATATGTATCATTTTATTCAATTGTATTACTGAATTAATAATACATTCACTTGCTCCAGTTAAAACTGAATATAGATTTACATATTATGTAATCTATATATGTAAATATTTATATTTTGTTAGCCATTCAGCAATGCTATTGCTATTAGGCTATTATGTACTTTGTGTAACAGGTAATATCAATGGCTTTAGTAAAATATATAATATAATTTTTGTTTTACCGGTTGTATTTATAGAAATATTATTATTAATTAATCCATTTACTCATTGGTGCTTTTCTTACGATAAAGCTACATGTGAATATACTAGATCCTGGGGAATAACTTTGCTATATGTTATTTCTGCATTCTATATTTTATTCTTTATTGTTAGCTTATTTAAATCATGGAGAGCATTAAATACTAAAAGACGTATTTCATTATTATATTTCGTAGCCATGGTAGTAGTAGGACTATTAATTCAAGCAGTTAATATTAATATAAGAGTAGAATTATTTGCTGAATCATTAGCCTATCTAGGCTTAATATTAACTATAGAAAATGAAGATGACCTATTAAATACCGATGTTGGTATATATAATCGTAAAGCATTAAGTATTGATTTTGATAATTTATTCGCAAATAAAAGAGATGCGTATGCACTTTTTATTAAAATAAAGGACCCTGATATTACAAGAAGAATAACAGGTTCATCTAACACAGATATTTTATCTAAAATTATGTATAATGAATTAATAAAATATGTACCTAGGTATCATTTATATGAAACATCACCTGATACATTTATTATTATATTATTTTCTAAAACAAATGAAGAGCCTAAAAAGCTAATAGATATTTTAAATAAAAGATTTGAAGAAACATTTTCAATTAACAATGTTGATTTCACCTTAAATACAGCATTTATGCTAGCTAAAATACCTGAGGATATAGCTAATACAGAAGAAGTATTTAACATGGCCGATAGTGAATTACCAGAGGATAGTAAAAAAATATTAATAGGTAAAGAGGATTTGAGCTATCTTTTAAGAAGAAAATCAATCGAGGCAGCAATACAAAGAGGCTTATCTGAGGGTAATTTTGAGGTTTATTATCAGCCTACATTTGATATTAGTGGGAATAAATTTGGTGCTGAAGCATTAATTAGATTACACGATACAAAGCTTGATAATGTATATCCTGATGAATTTATTCCACTTGCTGAAAAAATAGGCTTAATCTCAGATGTTGATGATTATGTTTTAAAAACTGTATGTGAATTTATAGCATCTAGTAAATTAGATGAGGTAGGAATTAGTAGTATCAATGTTAATTTATCTGTCTTTCAATGTATAAAGCCTAATTTTGTTAATCATATTATAAGTATAGTAGATGAGTATAAGGTTGATAGAAATAAGATTAATTTTGAAATTACAGAATCTATTAACGCTAATGATTATGAAGCAATGAAATCAGTAATGATTCAGCTATATTGTAATGGATTTAAGCTATATATGGATGATTATGGTACAGGATATTCTAATGTTTATTCATTATTCTCAATGAATTTTAATGTTATCAAAATTGATAAATCAATTCTTTGGGGAGCATTTGAAAGTGAAATAGGTAAAATTATTTTAGAAAACAATGTTAGAATGCTAAAGCAAATGCATTTTAAGATATTAGTAGAAGGTGTAGAAACAAAGGAACAGGTAAATCTTTTAAGAGAGCTAAAGGTAGATTATTTACAAGGCTATTATTATTCTAGACCAGTTCCTGAGAAGGATTTTATTGAATTGTTAAAAAAATATTAATTTTACTCACATTTTGTAACATACATTTGTTAGAATTAGCTTACTAATATTTATATAGCTTCATTATTATATATTTAACATAAAATGTTATGATGAAGTTAATATAGAAGAATTACCTCGCTTCAAAATTGTAGTAGTTAGGTATTATATTCATTATAAAAATATTTGGACCGAGGAATATATTTTTCTTCGGTTTTTATAATTTTATAAGAAGTGGTGTGTGCTATTATGAAAAGAATAATTAATTTTTTATTATCATTTTTATTTTTCTTTAAAAATAGTATTGACATTTGAAAATAAATTGTATACAATGTAATTGCAATAAACAAATTGCATACAATCTAATTAGGAGGATTAAGATTATGGTAAATGAAATTAATGGATTAAACAAACTAAATGAATTAGTTAATACAAATAAGAAAGTGCTAGTAGATGTATATGCAGTATGGTGTGGACCTTGTAAAATGCTATCACCAATTGTAGATAAGGTAGCAGAGGACACAAAGGATCTAACAGTAGTAAAGGTAAATATTGATGATAATGAAGATATTGCATCAAAGTTTGGTATTGAAGCTATACCTACATTATTAGTATTTGAAGATGGTAAATTAAAAAATTCAAATGTAGGATTTGTTCCTGAAGCAAAATTAAGAGAATTAGTTAAATAATATGGAGGATAAGAAGATGAATAACAAATTTTATGAAATTGAAGTATTAAATCAAGATGGATCTAAGCAAGATTTAAAGGAATATGAAGGTAAAGTATTATTAATTGTAAATACAGCTACAGGCTGTGGATTTACACCACAATATAAGGAGCTTGAAGCTATGTATGAAGAATTAAAGGATAAGGGCTTTGAAATTTTAGATTTCCCTTGTAATCAATTTGCAGAACAAGCAAAGGGAACTGATGCTGAAATTAATCAATTTTGTTCTTTAAAATATAATACAACTTTTAAAAGATTTAAAAAGGTTGAGGTTATTGGTGAAAATAAATGTGAATTATTCAAATATTTAACTGATAATGCACCATATAAGGGTAAAGGCTTAAAAATGGGATTAATTAGTAAAATTAGTAAGGCTAAGGATAACGAAGTAAGATGGAATTTTACTAAGTTTTTAATTGATAAAGAAGGAAATCTAGTTAATAGGTTTGAACCAGTAAATAAAATGGATGATGTTAAAAAAGAAGTAGAAAAGCTTTTGAAATAATATTATAATTATAAAGAATATTAATTTATTTGGAGGTACTAATATGTATGAAACAATAATAATCGGTACAGGTGCTGCAGGTATATCTGCCGCATTAACACTAAAACAGCTAAATAAGGACTTTTTGTGGATTGGTACTAAGAATTTATCATATAAAATAAATAGTGCCGAAAAAATAAGAAATTATCCAGGATTATCTAATGTTTCTGGTAAAGAAATGAAGGAAATGTTTATTAAGCAAATCAATGATATGGATATTGAAATATTAGATAAGCAGGTTACTGGAGTATATGACCTATCTACACATTATGCAGTATTATGTGGTCAAGATACCTATGAAGCTAAAACTATCATTTTAGCTTTAGGTGTTGAATCAATTAAGCCAGTTGAAGGTGAAATTGAATTATTAGGTCAAGGTGTATCATATTGTGCAACATGTGATGGATTTTTATATAGGGGAAAGGATATTATTGTAGTTTCTTCATCTAAGGAATTTGAACACGAAGCTAAATATTTAGCTTCTCTAGCAAATAAAGTAGTATATATTCCTTTATATAAAGATATTGATATGGATTTAGCTAATGTAGAAATAATTAAGGGTATGCCTAAAAAGATTTCTAAAGAAAATAAGAAAATGTATTTAGAATTAAAGGATTCTAAGCTAGAAGCAGATGGTATATTTATGCTAAAGGCTGCGATATCACCTGCAGTATTAGTACCAGGCTTAGAGGCAGCTGAGGGCCATATTGTTGTTGATAGACAAATGAAAACAAATTTAAATGGTGTATTTGCGGCAGGAGACTGTACAGGTAGACCTTACCAATATGCTAAGGCAGTAGGAGAAGGCAATGTTGCTGCCCATAGTGTTGTTAATTATTTAAATAATTTAAAATAGTTGACTATAAAATTTTATTGTGTTAGAATAACTGCGTTCATCGGAGGGTGAGTCGTTCAACTGAAATGACAAGCTGGATAAGATGGCTAGTTGAAATACTAGTTGTCTTATCCTTTTTATATTTTTTGGAGGTAATTATGACAGTACATTTAAGTGATCATTTTACTTATAAAAAGATATTTAAAATAACTATATTTCCTATTATTATGATGATATTTACATCGCTTTATTCAATAGTAGATGGTATATTTATTTCTAATTTTGCAAACGAAAGCTCATTTGCGGCAGTAAACCTAGTTATGCCATTTATTATGATAGTTGGTACAATTGGATTTATGATGGGAACAGGTGGCATGGCATATGTTGCGAAGCTGCTCGGTGAAAAGAATCAAAAAAAAGCTAACCAAGCATTTTCATTAATTGTATACGCAACTATTGTTATAGGTATAATAGTTTCAATAATATGCTTTTTCTTCATTGACCCAATTGTTAGAGCAATGGGAAATATTAATGCAAATACAAGTGAAGAAATGGTTAATGAGGCAATTATTTATGGAAGAATATTAATAGCATCGTCAGTATTATTTATGCTTCAAAATTTATTCCATTCATTCTTCTTAGTTGCAGAAAAATCAAGACGAGGCTTTATTGTTACATTAGCTGCGGGTATAACTAATATTATTTTGGATGCATTATTTATTGGTGTATTTAAATGGGGAGTAGTAGGTGCAGCTATAGCCACTGCATTAGGCTATTTTGTTGCTGCAGCGTATTCAATTATTTATTTTAGATTTAAAAAGAATTTAATTATTAATCTTGGTAAAACTAAATTTAATGCCAAAATAGTTTTAAGAAGCTTATATAATGGATTAAGTGAATTTGTATCTAATATTTCATTTAATGTTGCAGCTATTGTATATAATATTCAGCTATTAAGATTATTAGGAGAAAATGGCGTATCTGCATATGGAATAATAATGTATGTATCATTTATATTTGTTGCAATATTTATAGGCTATTCAATAGGTATATCACCTGTAATTGGTTATAATTATGGAGCTAATAATTCACAGGAATTAAAAAATGTGTTAAAGAAGAGCTTAATTATAATAATCATAACAGGTATAGTTATGACAGTAGTCAGTGAATTAAGTGCTAGATTATTCTCAAGTATTTTTGCAAACGGAAACGAAGAACTATTAAATATATCAACTGACGCAATGCGTATATTTTCAACAGCCTATGTAATAACAGGCTTTGCGATATTTATTTCATCATTCTTCACTGCCCTAAACAATGGTACAGTATCAGCAATTATATCATTGCTTAGAACATTAGTATTCCAAATAGCATTCGTACTTTTATTACCACTTATTTTTGGTGATGTAGGTATATGGCTTGCAAGACCAATAACAGAGGTAGCTTCAGTAATAATATCAATAATATTTTTAATTGTTAATAAAAGGAAATATAATTATTAATAAACGAAAAGAGGGATTGGAATTCACCAATCCCTCTTTTCTATATAATAGAAAGGAAAATAGGAAATTAATTATTTTTCTAGAAGAAAAATTTATAGATAATAACTTCTTTAAAAGAATAATTTTCTTAGTATATATTATTAAAATAGTTGTGGTAAAAAACTTATTTCAATAATTTTTATATTAAATTCTTTTAAAACGAGTTATCTTCTATATACTAATTGTAATAAAAATACGTATTAAAGTCAAGTTAAACAAAACTCTTTTTCTAAAACTTTAAAAACATTATTATTAATAAATAATAAAAAAACTTGATACGTTGACTTTTTGTGATATAATGTCTAATGGAGTGATTTTTTAGGAGTGATGATTTTATGAGAATTGGTGTCCTAACTTCAGGCGGTGACGCTCCAGGTATGAATGCCTGCATCCGTGCAGTTGTTCGTGCTGCCTTAGCTTCTGGCGATCAAGTATTCGGAATCTATGACGGATATAGAGGTCTAATCGAAGGTAAGCTTGTGGAGTTTACTAGAAAAGATGTATCAGAAATATTATCAAAGGGTGGTACTATATTAGGTACTGCAAGACTTCCAGAGTTTAAATACGAGGCTGTAAGAAAGCTAGCTGTTGATAAACTAAAGAAGTATGATATTGATGCATTAGTATGTATTGGTGGAGATGGTACTTATACAGGTGCCCTACGTCTTCACGAAATGGGAATCAAAACAATTGGTGTCCCTGGTACTATTGATAATGATATTGCATCAAGTGATTATACAATTGGTTTTTCTACTGCCTTAAATACAGCATGTGAAGCAATTGATAAATTGAGAGATACTTCATCATCTCACCAAAGATGTTCTATTATTGAGGTAATGGGAAGACATTGTGGTGATTTAGCACTTTATTCTGGCTTATGCTGTGGTGCTGAATATATCATTACAAACGAAACAGGACTTGATAAAGAAAAATTACTTAAGTCATTAAAAGAAAATAGACTTAACGGAAGAAGACACGCCATTGTTGTCATTTCAGAGAATCTTACAGATGTATACCAATTAGCAAAGGACGTTGAAGAATATTCAGGATACGAATGTAGAGCAACAGTCCTAGGTTATATCCAAAGAGGTGGTAACCCAACACCTGAGGATAGACTATTAGCTGCAAGACTTGGTAAGTACGCAGTTGACTTATTACAAGAGGGTATATCTGGAGTAGCTGTTGGAGTCGTAGATGGTAAGCTTAAGTCTACACCTATCGAAGAGGCTTTAACAATGGTTAATGAACCAAACGTTGAGTTAAATAAATTAGTTCAAAAAATATCTTAATTATTATGGAGGAAAATTAAAATGAAGAAGACAAAACTTGTATGTACAATCGGACCTGCTAGTGAGCAAAAGGATTGCTTAGAGAAATTAATCGGAACTGCTGGAATGAACGTTATGAGAATGAACTTATCTCATGGTGATCATGAAGAACAAGGATTCCGTATTAGAAACGTTAAGGCATTAAATGCTGAAAAGGGTTGGAATGTCGGTATGGCTCTTGATACTAAGGGTCCTGAAATTAGAACTGGTTATTTAAAGAATGATGAACCTGTTATGATTCACACTGGTGATATCATTAGAATCACTATGGATTATTCATTCTTAGGAGATGCTAAAAAGGTTGCTATCTCTTATCCAGGTTTATATGACGATATCCATGTTGGTGGAAGAATCTTAATTGAAGATGGTCTTTTAACTTTAAAGGTTGTTGAAAAAGACGAAAAGAATAAAGAATTAGTATGTGAAGCACAAAATGATCGTAAATTAAAGAACAAGAGAAACTGTAATGTTCCTGGTGTAGTATTAAATATGGATTATATCGCACCAAAGGATTATGATGATATTACTTGGGCTTGTGATCAAGACCTAGATTTCATCTTTGCTTCATTCGTTAGACGTCCTAAAGATATCCAAGACATCAGAGATATCCTAAAATCAAAGAACAATGATCATATCAAAATCATTTCTAAGATTGAAAACCAAGAAGGTGTTAAGAATATGGCTGACATCATCGCTTTATCAGATGGTGTAATGGTTGCTCGTGGTGACTTAGGTGTTGACGTTGATGCTTGGGATTTACCTTCAATCCAAAAGGAAATGATCTACTTAGCTCAATCAACTGGTAAGATTGTAATTTGTGCTACACAAATGTTAGACTCAATGCAACAAAATCCAAGACCTACACGTGCTGAAGTATCTGACGTTCATAACGCAGTATTAGATGGTACAGGATGTGTAATGTTATCTGGTGAATCAGCTCAAGGTGATTATCCATATGAAGCTGTTACATATTTAGGAAAGATTGCTAATAGAGCAGAAGATGATCTAGATCATCAAGCTATGATTGATAATGTAGTATTCGAAAAAGTTGAAAAGGATGAATACGATGCAATCGGTTTATCTGTAGCTACATTAGCTAATACGTTTGAAATTCCTGCAGTAGTAGCTGAAGGAGATGTTGATTTCGCATTAGCATTATCTCAATATCGTCCAGCTGCTGATATCTTTTTTGCAGTAAAGACTCCTGCAGAAGCTAGAACATTAGCTATCGTTTGGGGTGTTAATGCAGTAGTTGGTACAATTGCAGATGCTGAAAAGAAAGCAAAAGCTGCATTAGAATTAACTTCTGATGACAAAGTATTAAAGGTTACTGGAACAAGCTTAGAAATCATTAATGCTTAATAAATTAAGATATTAATTATTGAAACCACGTTGAAAGGCGTGGTTTTTATTTTTTTAAAATTAAAAATATATGCAGTTATAAAAGTATATTTTATTTGCCTTTTAAATTTTGGTTAATTCAATATACTTTTTTATTTATTTTATATTGCAACATAAATAATGTAGGGATTGCGTTTAAAATATAGGCACAAAAGGACAGGAGGAGAAGTTTTATGCAAGTTATTCTAACATATCATGGAGAAGAAAGAATTAGAAAAAGAAAGGGTACAAGTAAGAAGAATGCTAAAAGAGCTGCTGAAGAAGCATTAACTCATGGATTAAAGTATTCAGATATTACTAATTTGAATTTAAGGAAATTCATGGATGGAAAATACTTGTCTAAGTGCACTGCTAATAATATGAGAATTTATCAAAGATACATTTATTTATTTAAAGATAATGTACTAATTACTCTTTTTGCATTACCAAATAACTTAGCAAATATTTCTGAAAATATTATGAGACGTAAGGAAAAAAAAGAATGCACAGCATAATGGAGGTGATTGTATGAGTGTTATAGTAGCAATTAGAGAAAATGATAAAATTTATATTGGAGCTGATTCACAAGTAACTAGAGGTGGATGTAGAGCATCACTATCTAACCCAAATAATTATAAAATATGGAAGGTTAAAGGCGTAGATAACTGCATTATGGGTCATGTAGGAAACCTAAGAGATGCTTGTGCAATTAGAGTTATGGATGATTTAGTTAGAGAAATAGATGTAATTCATGATGAAATTGATTTTGAGTATGTTGTAAGAAGAATTGAACCAATGATAAGAGATGAATTAATAGACCATAGGTTTATTAGTGATGATAAGCCATATACGGATATGGATTCTAGATTCATATTCTGTTATAGGGATAAGATGTATACAATAACCTATGGTAGCGTAATAGAAAATGATGATTTTGTATCAATTGGCTCTGGTGAATCAGCTGCGATTGGAAGTCTAGTATCAACTATAGGACAAGCACCAGAAGAAAGAATAATAAAGGCTATAAAATCAAGCGTCACTAATGATATTTATGTTGATTATCCCATCATTTTAACAGATACTGAAACAACTGAATTTGAAATTATAGCTGAAGAAAATGAAAAGAAATTTTTAAGAAAAAAGGAGAACTAATAATGCCAAAGTTTAAAAAGAATGATTCTATTACTATTAGTAATAGTGAATGTAAAATTATTGATCTTTTAGGAGAAGGAGGTCAAGGTACAGTATATTTAGTAAATTATAATAATACAAATATGGCACTTAAGGTATATAACGATTTGGTATCAAAAGATTTTGAATATAATCTTAGAAATAATATTAATAAAGGAGCACCATCGTCTTCATTTTTATGGCCACGTAAAATAATACATTTTGATGATGATAAGATAGGATATCTAATGGATTTAAGACCATCAAATTTCAGTTCATTTATTAAATATTTAAATGGTAATATCAAATTTAAGAATAACTATACGTTAGTTAGCTGGTGTATTGAATTATGTAAGTCTTTTAAGCAATTACACGAAAAGGGATTTTCATATCAGGATTTAAATGATGGTTCATTCTTCTTGGATGAAAACACAGGTGAATTACTTATTTGTGATAATGATAATGTTACTGCAGATAAGAAAAACCTTGGAGTATTAGGAAAGATGAGATATATGGCACCTGAAATCGTTAGAGGAGATATTAACCCTAATACAAAAGAACCTTGGATGCCAGATACTCATACAGATCGCTTTAGTTTAGCTATTATATTATTTATGGCATTATGCCTAGGAAATCCTTTTGAAGGCGAACGCTTAAAGGAATATGACATAATTGACGAAAAAGCAGAATTAGAAATATATGGAAAGAATCCTATATTTATTTATCATAACAATGATAAATCAAATAGACCAATAAGGGGTTATCATACCGCAGTTATTAAAAGGTGGCCACTTTTACCTTCATATATTAAAGAAGCTTTCCATAGAACTTTTGTTGATGGTTTAAAAGATAGAGAAAATGGACGTACAACAGAATTAGAATGGATAAAAGTCTTATGTAAGTATAGAGATGAACTAGTCACTTGCTCATGTGGTAAGCAATTTATATATGGATTATCTGAAAAGAAGGAAAATTTAGTATGTCCATATTGTAATAATAAGAGAAATAATTATACATATCTTTATATTAATAAGCAACAAATAGTATTAGAGCCTGGTAAAAGGCTTTACATAAGCCATTTAGATAAATATTCAAGTGAATATAATAATGTATTTGCATATGTAGTAAGAAATAAGAATAATCCGTCACTTTGGGGGATTAAATTAAATTTAAATAATGAAATATTAATAAAAGATAATGTTGGTGTTGAAAAGAAAATTAGTGGAAATGGCATTATTCCTATTGTAAAAGGATTAAAGATTAAAATTGGTGCAGTTATATCAGAAATAAGAGGTTAATATGGAAAGATATAAAGATAATAAAATAAATTGTCCTAGTGATAAAGCTAATGATTTAAAAAGTATTAATAAAATTCTTATTAAAACAGGAAATGGTAAAGTGATTTTAAGACATAATGATGTTAATAATCTTGATATTTATTCCAAAGGCAAAGAGTTTGATTATGATGATGAATACGATGATGATAGCTTAATAAAACCAACAAAAAGAAATAATAAAGATCGTTTAAAATAAGGAGGAAACAAAAATGAACGGTAAAATTATGGGTGAAGGAATCGCAAAACAAGAATTAAATTTAATATTTATAATTGATAAATCAGGTTCAATGGAAGGAGAATCAATAGGTGCTGTTAATAACGCAATTAGAGATGTTATGAGTATCATGCCTGAGATTCAAGATGATACTGCTGATGCATTAATTAAAATTTCTGCTTTAGCATTTTCTGATGATGCAAAATGGGTATATTCAGATCCATTAGGTGTTAATGATTTTAAATGGAAGGATTTAAATGTTGATGCAGGCACAAATTTAAGTGTTGCATATGATGAATTAGCTAAAAAGCTTTCTAAAAAATCTAATGGAGGAATGATGCCTGATATAGGTGGTGTAGCTCCTATAATCATTTTAATGACAGATGGATTACCAACATCATATGATTGGGAAGATCATTTGAATAAATTAAAGAAAAAGGGCTGGTTTAAGGTTGCATTAAGATACGCCTTAGCCATCGGAATTGATACAGATGAAGCAATGGATGTATTAACTAAGTTTACAGGAAACAGTGAGACAGTACTTAAGGTATATACTGCAGAAGCACTAAGAAAGGTAATTAAGGTTATCGCGATTACAGCTTCTAAGGTTAAATCAAATTCATCAACTATTGATAATCAAACGAAAGGCAATGCAAATGAGGTTGCCCAGGCTGAGATTGCAAATAAGTTAGAAGAGGTACAAGATGTGGAGTGGTAGTTATGAATGATCGTATTGCAAAACAACGACTTAATGTTATATTGCTTGTTGATTGTTCTACCTCAATGAGAGGAAAAAGAATTGAACAAGTAAATAATGCATTAACAGATATAAAAAAACATCTTATTTCTATGGAAGAGGAAACAATAAATGTTGATTTTTATTTAACCATTATTACCTTTTCTACGGAGGCAAAGTTCCATAATAATACACAAATGGAAAGAATATCTAATTATGATTTAAGCAATATTAAGGCCGGTGGTTGGAGTAATTTACATTTGGCCTTTGAAAAGCTTGAGGATATTTTAAAGAAAGAATCTAAAGGAGGAATTATGCCTGATTTCGGTGGTATATCTCCAATAATATTATTATTAACAGACGGACATCCAACAGGGAACGATTATAAAAATGGCTTGACTAGATTATCAGCCATGCCTTGGTTTAAAGCAGCATTAAGATATGGCATTGCTATAGAATTAAATGATGCTACAACAATCGATGTTTTAAGAGGATTCGTTGGTAACAATGGCGATGTCATTGAATGCTATGATTCGAAGATGCTAGAAAAAATTATAAAAATTATTGTTCTTACAGCATCCAAAGTAAAATCAACTACAAATAATGTTTCATCTAGTAAAGATCTTGGTAAAGGCTCAATTAATCAGGTCGTTCAACAACAAATAACAGAGAATCTTGCAGATTCTGAAGACTGGGAGTGGTAGAATGTATATTTTTAACAAATCATCAATTGGATATAATCACATACTAAATAATAAGGTTTGCCAGGATTTTTCAGCATCCTATCACGATGAAGAAAGAACTATTATTACATGCTGTGATGGACATGGTGGAAACATTTATATTAGAAGTAATTTAGGATCTAAATTCGCATCAGAAGCTATTATGAAAGTTTTTGAAAATATCACCAAATATGATACTAGAAAATTTTCTCAAGAGGATTATTTAAAATCAATTAAGCTTCAAATACTATGTGAATGGAATAATCTTGTTGAGAATCATTTATCAAAACATAAAATTCAAGAAAAGGAAATATCATTTTTAACAGAAAATGAAAGATATAAACTATTTGATAACAAAGCTAAGGCGTATGGAAGCACTATGTTAGGCTGCCTATTAATTAATAATAAGCTATTAATTGTTCAGCTTGGTGATGGTGAAATATTCTTGCTAAAGAATAAAAATATTAATTCCCCATTTGCTGAAGAAGATGATGAACCTGTTGGCAATATTACATATTCATTATGTGAAGAAGATGCTTTTTCACATATAAAAATAATATGTCATGATTATAGAAAATGGGATGGTATATTATTATGTACAGATGGATTAATTAATCCATATCTAAGCTATAAGAATTTTGAAGCATCATTTGCTTATCCTCTATTTAAAGAACTAGAAAAGAATGGAAATTTATCAATAATTTCAATATTTGTCAATAATATGGCCCAAAGATTAGGTATTGGTGATGATGTTTCACTTTCCTTTATTTACAAGAATAAGGCAGAAACAAAATTGAATGATAGTATCATTAAGGAAAAATTAAAAATACCATATCATGAATTATATGAGGCAATCTATAAGAAGTAGAATATGAAATTTGATGTTGCACTAGACTATTATGCTTCTAAATATGATATAGGTACTATCTATTCCAAATCATTCTTTTCTTATTCTGTTATTCGTGATTATATAGATAATGATTATATAGAATTAGAAAGAACTAAATGCTTCTTTGAAATTGTTAAAATTCTACATATTCATAACATAATTAATCAATATAAAAATACAGAAGTTATTTTCAATCAGGCATATCATGATTTTTATGAGAATTATAGCTACGAAGATTTTATGTTTGTCATTAATATTTTAAGAAAATATAAAATTAAAAATAGTAGAATAACAGCTAATAATTTAGAAGGTTTTTTAAACTTAAATCATTTTAATTCTATTGATTTTACTGAAGTAAAGATTTTAGAAATAAATTCATCAATCGGAAATATTCATATTATTAAATCTAAGCATCCGGGAATTTATATAAAGAGTGATATTGATAATTCAATCCAATGTAAAGCTAGTCAAAAGGATTCAAAATTAAAATTTGATTTTAAAAAGAAGAATCATATATCAGTAGATAATGAAATTACAATATATGTGCCAGTTGATAAATGCTTTGATAAAGTATTGATTAAAACTAAAGATAATAAAATATCTGGCACTTTCGATTCAATAAATGCTGATATTTATACAAATACTGCTAATATAGAATTAAATCTAGTATGTGATAATTTATCTATTTATAGTAACTGTACTAATATTTCAATAGATGGTGATATTAAAAATTTAGTTTGTAATGTTATAAAATCAACAGAAATAAAACGCATAAATAGCATATTTAGATATAAAGATCAATTTTCTAAAAATAAAAGAATTACATATTTCTTTTGTAGATAAAGATTTTATATTTTCATATTATTCATACATAAATAATGTAACGTTGCTTTTTTATACTTGTGGTGTATTAAATGTTAAATAAAGTCTAAAAAGTAATATTTATACTTTGTATAAAGTTTGACATCAATTTGTCATAAGAATATAATAGGAGTATGGTGGTTTATTGGAAATTTGAATAATGGGGTGCTATATTGGGAAAGACTAGTATGTGTATTAAAATGCTAGAACTGCTAAGTAGTGGCAGAATCTATAAGGTTTCTTTGCTTGCTTCACTTTTGGAAACTAAAGAAAGAAATATAATTGAATATAAAAAAGAATTAGAAGAATGTGGATATTATATCACTTCGATTCCAGGGAGATATGGAGGATTAAAATTAGAATCAAGTTGCGTAATTCCTTCTATAAAATTTAATGAAGAAGAAATAGAAACTTTAAAGGAATCATATAGTTATTTAATATCTAAAAATGATTTTATAAAAAAGAAAGAATATCAAAATGCATTTTCTAAAATTTTTGCATCAATTAATGAAGTTGGCGATAATGACGATATTTATATTATCGATAAATATCCTCTATTAATGAGCCAAAAGGATTTAGAATCACGTTATAAGTTTCTAGAAGAAGCAATTAAAACTAAAACCTCAGTAATAATTAACTACAATGGAAGAAACAATATAGAAACAGAATTCAAATTAGACCCATATGAATTATTTATGTATAACAATTCTTGGTTTGTTATAGGATGGAGCCAAACTAGAGGCGACATTACTTATTTCAAGCTTAATAGAATTATTAATTATCAAGAAATGAATAAAAAATTTGAAGTTACTACACTTTATAATAGAAATGATTATATCAATGAATATGGTTTTAAGGCATTTGAGGATTGGTATCATGTTGAATTTATAGTAACGGGTATTTATTCATCAATGATAAAAGATAGAGTATATGGTAAAAATCAAGAAATAATAGCACTAGACGATTCTAAAACAAAAGTAATAGTAGATATGCAAGATAAAGAGGCTATTTTAAAATTTGTTTTAGGATATGGTGAATATATTACAATATTAGAACCAAATTGGCTTAAAGATAGTGTTAAAAAAGCTTGTAAAAAGGTTATATCTAAATATTAATTGCTTAAATAAAAGGAGGAGTTATTTATGCATAGTTTATTTAAAAAAGCAACAATAATAATGATGCTAAGTATAGTTACAGTAACTATATGGTCATTCTTTGGAATGCCTGAAGCAAAAGCGTCAAATCTATTAACAGGAAAGGAACATTTATTATATGGATTTAATGTTACTGCAGGAAAAGAAATGGTAGAACCAGATTCTTTTCAAACAGCATATCCAATTATTGATCCAAATAGTGATTATTTAGATTATGTAAAAAAGGATTCTACTAATACTAAGCAAGAATCACATTCAATAAGAACATCTACGATGAAAAAGATGGTAACTGAATATGCATCAACATTTGGACTAGGTGCTGGTACGGGAGTTAGTGCAGGAACATATGGATTCTCATTAAATGTTAATAGTTTATTTAATAAAAGTACTTCAATGACGAATACTTATTCTGAGTATTATGAATTATATTACACTTCAATTAGAAGATATTCATATTTTGTTCACGATTTAACAACTTCAGAAATAAGAGAATATTTAAGCCCTAGATTCAAATCAGATATGGCATCGATTTCATCACTTGGTGATGCCAAAAATGTAATCCAAAGATATGGAACGCATCTTTTTACTGGTCTTTCTTTTGGTGGAAGATTGAATGTTTCAAACTATAAGGTTTCTAAAGATGCGAATGTTAAATTATCTGAAACAATGTCATTAGACGAACAAATGGGATTAGCTATAAAAGCAGTTACA